>OJME01000359.1_pt1 | contig 42811 bp, 30 predicted proteins | sample 1597151 | NCBI WGS metagenome assembly OJME01 (sample SAMEA2452118, study PRJEB22498) | human gut metagenome | biome: human feces; feature: human gut; material: feces | place: Australia | collected 2012
AATCTCTGCCAGACAACAAGCTGTCTTAAAAGGTAGGCGTGGTTTTTGCTTATTCCGTTGTGGCTGTCTGTGTACTGTTTTACATATTCGATAGATAAGGCAACGTCGCTTATCTGGTCGGCACTCATACGGGTGCTTGCGTCAGCTCTGGTCTTGTAGCCATTCTTAAAGTCTGTGTTAATGTCGATACAGTAAGCGTCCTCGCCCTCAACGGTCAAATGTCCCTCATTAAAGGTAGAACCAATCGAACCGTCATTCATTACTTTTTCAACGATACCGACACGCTCTTTTGACTCCGTCCAGTATTGCTTACTTTCTGCATGAACGGGTGTAGTCGGTAAAGCAGTAACGACAGTTGCAAGAGCTAAGAAGCCCGTACACAATCGTTTTAACATCTTTTTCATAAATCTAATGCTCCTTTCATTTTGGGTAATAAAATAGCCGTCCAATAAGAACGGCTGGAAATAGAAAAGGAACGTCATGTTAGGCGTTCCATAGTCTATAAGTTATTCAATTTTTTCTTGTTTCAATACTGATGTGCTGTACCATATCTTTGCATATCTAGGAAAACTTGCGTATCAAGGCTCATTCAATGGTAGTAAATAAGTAGTAAATTGATGTGTTTGTTTCCTTGAAAATGCTGATAGATACTGTGTTTTAGCGGATAATCAGATTTTTATTGTGTTTTTTATAAAAAAAAAACATACTTTATTTTTTTATCAAATTTCTGACCCGCCTTACATACAGAACTTTCAAACTCTGGTCTGTTGACTGCGTCCGGAAAATACTGCGGCTCAAAACATACCCCATCACGGGGTGCGTATATATGTCCGTGTTTTCCTTTTACATTTCCAATATAATTGCCTGTATACATCTGAATTCCCGGATAATCCGAGCTTATCTTCATAGCAATACCGGTTTTGTCTCCGTAAACTTCCACACATTCAGCCAGCTTCTGTGAATCAGGGTGGTCAATCACCCAGTTATGGTCGTAACCTCCCGCAATCTTAATCTGCTCATATTCTGAATTAATATCATTACCTATTCTTTTTATTTTTCTAAAATCCATAGGTGTTTTATCAACTGCACGAACTTCTCCTGTAGGAATTGCACCGGCTCTTAATGGCGTAAAAGAAACTGCATGTATAACGGTCTTATGATTAACAATACTTCCACTTCCCTCTCCGTTAAGATTAAAATAACTGTGATTTGTCATATTAATTACTGTATCCATATCAGAAACTGCATTATACTCAATCTCAAATGAATTACTACCTGTTATTCTGTATATAATATAAAACTTTGCATTTCCGGGAAATCCCTGGTCAAGATGCAGGCTCTCAATTTCAAATATAATTGAATCATCCCTGTATTCTGTTACATGCCACATTCTTTTTGAAAAAAGATGTGGCCCGCTATGCAGATTATTTTCCCCATCATTTTTTGCAAGTACATATTTAATATTATTTAAGGTAAATTGTGCATTGGAAATTCTGTTTGCATTTCTTCCGATATTAAACCCAAAACAGTCATTGTCATTTTCATAACCTGCAACATCATCATAGCCAAGCGTTATGTCAACAAATTCGCCTGATTTATCCTTAACTTCCACACTCACAAGTGTTCCGCCAAAATCAGTGACACAAATCCTTAACATATCTGTCATTAAACTGTAAAGATGTGCTGTTTCCCCTGATGATAACTGTCCAAAATTTTTCACCATAAAATTGTACCTCCTCTATAAATCAATATTTATATTCACGTTAATTTTATTTAATTATATCCCGATTATTTTTTAAAAGCAAATCATGTTGGCATTTTTACACATATTAAATTCAATTATATACTTCAGTCCTAATAAACTATGAGAAACACGCTCCGCGGGTTTCTCAAGTTATCGCGGCACTCGCCAAGGTCTCGTGCAAGCACGGACTTTGGCTCGTTACACGCTTAAATAAAAAGGACTGCCAAACCAATCACTTAGTGTGGCAGTCCTGCAAATAGGATGGAAGGTACTTTTATATGAATATTACCGGCTTCTTCTTATTAACCTATCAATCGCAATCAATAAGAAGCACAGCAACATCATTAACATTTGTTCCGGTCGGACCAGTTATAATAAGTCCGCCTGTTTCTTTTAACGCATTATATGCATCATTTTGTCTGAGAACATCAAATATATTAATGCCTTTCTTTCTGAGTTCTCCCGCAGTATCAGCATCAGCATATCCTCCAGCGGCATCTGTCGGACCATCAGTTCCGTCGCTTCCGATACTGAATATGGCAGCATTTTTAATACCATCAATTCCACTGGCTGCTGACAGTGCAATCTCCTGATTTCTTCCGCCTTTGCCATGTCCGGTGAGATTAACAACTGTCTCGCCACCGGCAATATAGGCTGTCTTTTTATTACCATGGCAATGTGTTTTTGCTATAGAGGCAAGAAAACTTCCTGCTTCCTTCGCCTGACAGCAAAGCTGGTCTGTAAGAATTACTGACTCAAAACCATGTTTTTCACATTCTTTTGCCGCTGCATTGCAAAGTTCTCTTACACTGCCATTAATCAATGTCGTAACATTATCCAGTTTTTTTGGTGTTTCAACCTCCATAAGCTTTTCAGCATCCGGTGAAAGCTTCAGGTTATATTTATTTACAATTTTTTTTGCATCCTCACATGTAGTAGAATCAGGACACGCCGGTCCGGAAGCAATCATATCAAGAGGATCTCCAAGTATGTCTGAAAGCACAATTGAATATACATGTGCCGGTTCGCATATTTTTGCAAATCTTCCGCCTTTTACCATAGATAAACGTTTTCTTATAGTATTTATCTCCACAATGTCTGCTCCACAGGAAAGAAGCTGGTTAGTTATGTCTGAGAGCTCATCACCTGAAATCTGTGGTTTTTCAAACAATGCACTTCCACCTCCTGAAAGGAGAAAAAGAACTGTATCATTACTTTTTAAATCAGAAACCATATCAAGGACTTTCTGTGTTGCCTTAAAGGAATTGTCATCAGGCACGGGATGTCCTGCTTCAAAACATGTCACATTTTCTATCTCACCTTTGACATGTCCATATTTTGTTATAACAATACCTTTATCTATTCTATCGCCCAGATATTCTGATGCAGCATTTGCCATCTGCCATGCTGCTTTTCCTACTGAAACAAGAATTACCCTGCCGGGAAATTCTTTATTCTCAAGTGCTCTTATTACTGCTTTATCCGGCAGAACAGCTTTTATTGCTGCATCTATTATATTATCTGCAACCTTTTTTAATTCATAATTCATATGTTTCCCCTTTCCGTCTGATCTTATATATATACCAGACTTTTCTGGTTTTTATCGAAATACAAATATTAAAGTTTGATATCTGCCAGTTTCTCATAATAATGAATTATTGCACTGTGGTCACTGCTTCCGTCTCCATTATTATGAAGATATTGCATTATCTCCTGAATCTGTGATGTCATTGGAACAACAGCACCAACACTGTGTGCACATTCTAAAGCATTATTCAAATCTTTGATGTGTAAATCAACCCTGAATCCCGGCTTTACATCATCATTAATCATCATAGGCACTTTTGCATTCATTACTGTAGAACCAGCAAGTCCGCCTTTTATTGCCTCAAAGACACACTCAGGATTAACACCGGCCTTTTTTGCCAGAATAAATGCTTCTGACACTGCCTGTATATTACCTGCTACAATTATCTGATTAGCAAGTTTAGTTGTATTTCCTGCTCCAAGCTCACCGCATCTGGTTACAGATGAACCCATTTTAAAAAGTATTTCTTTATATTTTTCAAATGTATTCTCATCTCCGCCAACCATAAATGCAACTGTTCCATCTATGGCTTTTGGTTCTCCATTATTCCAAGTCCGATAAACCCAATAACCATATAAATCCTCCTGATTTTATATCATTTTAACAGCATTTTAATTATAAGAATAATGAAAGTATGAATATCTCAACCATAGATGCAATACCCATGATTAATGTACATACTGTCTGCGTCTTATATCCCTGTTCAGGTGTCATATCACCAAAGTTAGTAACAACCCAGAAATATGAATCGTTAGCATGTGATACTGTCATGGCACCGGCACCAATAGCCATTACACAAAGTACTGACTTTACAGGTGTTGCAAGTCCGAGTACAGGAAGAAGCGGAGCAAGTATACCTGCTGTTGTTGTAATAGCAACTGTTGATGAACCCTGTGCACTCTTTAATATTGCTGCAAGTATGAACGGGAAGAATATACCTACTGCCGAAAGCACTTCTGCATGCTGTGTTATGTAGCTTACCATTGATGTTGAAGAAATAACTTTACCAAGAACACCACCTGCTGCTGTTACAAAAAGAATAGGACCAACAGTTTTTAATGTCTCATTAGTAATGTTATAAAAATCACTCATCTTATGAGCAGTTGCAAGCTGGATTACTGCAAATATTGTACCAACTGCAAGGGCAATAATTGGCTTTCCTAAGAACTGGCAGGCGATATCAAGTGCTCCTGTCCAGCCGGCCATAGATGAAATTGAGCCAAGTGCCATAAGTATAATTGGAACAAGAATTGGAGCAAGTGCATTAAATCCATTAGGAAGTTTGCCATATTCTGCAACAAGTTCTTCATATGTTTTTGCTACTTCTGCATTATCGCCCATCTCGTCTGCACTCTTTACTTTCTTGCCAATAAACTTTGCATAGATAAGACCTGCAATAAGAGGGAATATCGAACATACAACACCAAGACCCATTACCAGTAAAAGATTATCACCTACACCAAGTGTACTTGCTGCTGCAATCGGACCAGGTGTTGGTGGAATAAATACATGTGAAATATAAAGACCAGCTGACAAAGCGACTGTCATAGCTACACTTGATACTGCTGTTCTCTTTACAAGAGCCTTTCTGATTGGATTCAAAATAACAAAACCGCTATCACAGAAAACAGGGATTGAAACAACCCATCCCATAAGTTCAATAGCAAGTTCAGGTCTCTTCTTACCAACAACTTTAATTACCATATCGGCAAGCTTTAATGCTGCACCTGTCTTTTCGAGAACTGAACCGATAAGTGCACCAAGAATAATTACAATACCGATGCTGCTGAATGTTCCCGAAAATCCTGCTCCGATTACTGTTGGAATTCCGGAAATCTTCTTTCCGTCTGCCGTGACTGTATCAACAAATGGAATTCCTGCAATTATAGCAAGAATAAGTGATACAGCCATGATAGCAAGGAAAGGATGAACCTTAAACTTTGAAATTGCTACTATCATGACTATGATAGCTAAAATAAAGACAATAATTAATGCTATTCCTGACATAATAAACACCCCTTTTCGTTATTTTTTATACGATTTGTACAATAGCTCGTACTGTCTATGGTGCAATCATATCACGGAAGCAAATCTTTTCACATGTTACACGTAACATAATTATTCAAATTATTTTGTTTCATGTAACAAAGCATATGTTTCACTTTTTTCCATTTCTATATCCTGCATAATAAGATATGCCATATATAATGCCGGATTTTCGGATGGTTTTCTGACATCATATCCGGTCAGTTCCTTCAACTTGCCAATCCTGTACTGCAATGTATTCTTATGTATATAAAGACTATCAGACACCGCCTGAATAGAGCCCTGCTCTTTATAATAAGCCTTCAGGAGTGACATATATTCTTTTACTTCATCAACAGATGAATTCTTGAAAAGCTTGGTAATATATTCAAGCTTAATTTTGGCAGGAATACAGTTAACAAGCAGTTCCAGACTCATATCCTCATAGCAGATAATCTTTTCATGTTCATTTGCAGCTGCATTCCACGCCCTATGTGCCTGGATGTATGCCTCATGCATATCATCACTTTTCCCTGCAATCCCTATATTAAGATTCAGTTTCTGCTTTTCATATATGTAATCTGCAAGTTCATTTGAAAATTCAATTACCTTTTCTGTTGTCATATCATCTATAAGAATTATCTGTCTTGAGGCATTTCTGAAATGTGCCTTGTAACCATTTCTGTTAAGAAATGCGGCAACATTATTTTCAAATTTGGCAATTACAGACTGACCCTCCTGATTATCTTTATACTCATCAAGTTCATCTATACTTACAATAATAATTCTTCCCGGCTTGTCTATATCTATCCCAAGAGATTTTCCACGTTCTCTCAGGTCATCAAAGTTTTTATACCCGTCATTTATAAGCCATTCTTCAAAAAAAGCATTTTTTACACGCTTATCCATGAGCTGATGATAACTGACACGGCGTTCCATAAGCAGAATTTCGGTCATCTTTTTTATCAGACGTCCGGCTGTTATTACCTCATCATGACTTCCGGTAATTCCGACAACACCAACGATTTCACCATCAAGTTCAAGCGGAAGGTTAATTCCCTGTTTCATTCCCCTTTCCTTATCATCTTTCTTAAGATAATATTCATCTAGACATTCCGTAATGATTTTGTATGCTCCATAGTGAAAATCACCTATTCTTGATTTATCACAACTTGCAATTATATGCCCCGTCTCATCCATAAGATTAATATTTTGTTTTACAAGCTGCGATATTTCATCAACTATCTGCATCGCAGCATTTTTTGATATATGCATTGTATTTCTCCATTCATATTTAAAATAATTGTAATTTTCGCTCTTTTAAATGTATTAATAATATACCACTCAAAACATAACATTTCAATATATTTATTTTAATTGAAACGTCAACACTTGATATTTTCTTTTGTAAATGCAATAATGGGTTTGTTTTATGAACTGCCACACTAAAACGGCAAAATCAGAATGGAGATTAACTATGACAAACAACCGATTAACAAGAAAACAGCGTGCAGCTGTAGTCAGACGACAAAAAATCACACTTGCCGCAGGCATTGCGGTTTTAATTTTAGTAATTATATTCGTACTAGCATTTAAAGGCTGTAACAGTAAAAAAAAGAATAACGACAAAACAGTCCCGGCTAATACTGAGACTACTACTAAGACTACTACTGATGACAATAAAACAACAACAGAAAACAACAGCGAAAATATAAAACCTGGGGAGACCCAGGATGCTTCCACATCATCAGATAACAATACTGATAATAATTCTGATGGAGGCTCTGATAACAATTCAGGTAATGATAATAACAGCTCTGATTATTCAGGAAGCCAGTATGCTGATTCGCAGTCTGTTTCATCCAAAGGATTTTCAATCCAGACTATCAATGGAATAACATATGTTGATGGGGTGCTTATCGCCAATAAAACTTACTCTCTTCCAAGTGATTTTATTCCTCAGGACCCTGAGGTTCCTGTAACAAGCCAGCGAAGCACAACAAGTCTTGACAGAACACTTATGAGTGCATGGCGTACGATGCAGGCTGATGCTTCTTCACAGGGACTTAATATCTATATTGCAAGTGCTTACCGTTCATACAGTTATCAGGTAAATCTATATAATTCCTATGTAGCAAGAGATGGAAAAGCTGCCGCAGATACTTATTCATCAAGACCCGGTAACTCAGAACACCAGACAGGGCTCTGTTTTGACCTTAACTCTATAGATGACAGCTTCGGCGATACCGCAGAGGGCAGATGGGTCAACGATAACTGCTACAAATATGGCTTCTGTATACGTTTTCCTAAGGGTAAGGATGCATACACAGGCTATCAGTATGAATCATGGCATTTAAGATATGTCGGCAAAGACCTCGCTGAAAAGCTTTACAACAATGGTGCTTGGATTTCACTTGAAGAATATTTTGGAATCACTAGCGAATATCCGGATTAAGCAAAAATTTGAATATTGAGAAGTATATGAATAAAAAGCCCCGCCGCAGCGGGGTTTTTTTATAGGAATTTATCAAGTTCAGTCTCAACACGCTTATTGATTTTAACCTTAGGATTTTCCGTAATCGTTCCTCTTGAAACAACCATTTTTACATGGCGTAATGCTCTGAGGTCATCGAGCGGATTTTCCTCGGTTACAATCATATCTGCACATTTATCTTTTTCGAGCGTACCGGTAATATCACCGATTCCCGCCATTTCGGCAGCTCTTGCAGTTGCCGTATACAGTGCAAATGCATTGGAAACTCCCGTATATTTGTGGAAATAATACAATTCTCTCCAGAAATCATACTGTGTAATCCACGGACATCCAACATCATTGCCAAGAACGACAGGTATATCATTTTCAAGTGCTGCTTTCGCACATGCAATTATTCCCTCAAACACAACATTTCCGTTAAACTGTTCAACTTCAGTTGCGTTGGTAATCGAACGATCAAACAATGCATACGGAAGTGCAGGTGAAATTGTTGTGCAAAGAAATGCCTTTCTTTCCTTGAATAACTTAATTGTATCATCATCAATTTTTGCACCGTGTTCAATTGAGTCAACTCCATTTTCAAGTGCAACACGCACTCCCTGCGGAGATTCAACATGTGCAGCAACAACATAGCCATTTTCATGTGCCTTGTCACAGACTGCCTTTACCATTTCCGGAGACATTTTCAGTTCACCCGGAACACCTTTTTCTTTTGCATCCATTACGCCGCCAGTAATCATAAGTTTTATCAAATCAACCTTTTCTTTTTCCGATTGCTCCAGATGTTTTAAGGCTGTATCTATACTGTCCGCCGCAACAGCAACAGAGCCAGCCATATGTCCGCCAGGCACGGAAATTCCTTCATTAGCGGCAAGTATTCTAGGTCCAATCTTTGTTCCCGCATTAATCTCATCTCTTAATTTTGTATCAAAACTTCCAAGTCCGCCAACCGTTCTTATTGTTGTCACACCGCTCATAAGCTCTGTTTTTGCAAATCCGGCAACCATACCGTATGCAATTGAACGCATAAGTGCATTGCCCATAAGTATTTTTACAAGTTTCTCATTATCACGCTGTTTTTTCTGCGGCTTGCCATTACCTGCAAGATGAACATGCATATTTATAAGACCGGGCATAATATATCTGCGTTTTAAATCAACTTTTTCATATCCATTCAAATCCGTGCCTGCCTTGACAATATCCTCAATTTTATCATTGTCCGTAAGTATGACGAAGCCCTCTTTTACCTGCATATCTTTTGTTCCGTCAAGTATTTTTCCGTTAATATAAGCATATTTCATATTTTTATACCCCGTGTTTTTGAAATGTTTATTTAATACCAATTAATCAAAATCTTACGCACTGATTGACTTTCCTGTGTAAAGCTGATAGTATCTGCCTTTTTCTTCCATAAGCTGGTCATGTGTACCACGCTCAATAATTCTTCCCTGTTCCATAACCATAATACAGTCTGCATTCCGTACCGTAGAAAGACGATGAGCGATAACAAATGAAGTTCTTCCTGTCATAAGTGCATCCATACCACGCTGTACAAGTTTTTCTGTACGTGTATCAATAGAAGAAGTCGCCTCATCAAGAATAAGAACCGGAGGATCTGCAACTGCCGCCCTCGCTATTGCAAGAAGCTGACGCTGTCCCTGACTAAGGTTCGCACCACCGCCGGTAAGCACTGTGTTATAACCATCAGGAAGTCTTTTTATAAATCCATCAGCATTAGCAAGCTTTGCGGCAGCTATACATTCTTCATCAGCTGCATTGAGTCTTCCATATCTGATATTGTCCATAATCGTGCCTGTAAAAAGGTTGGTATCCTGTAAAACAATGCCCAGGCTTCGGCGTAAATCGTCTTTTTTAATATGATTAATATTAATTCCATCATAACGGATTTTACCATCCTGTATATCATAAAACCTGTTAATAAGGTTGGTAATTGTTGTCTTTCCGGCACCGGTAGAACCTACAAACGCAAGCTTCTGACCAGGTTTTGCGAACATTTTTATATCGTGAAGCACGATTTTATCAGGATTATATCCAAAATCAACTCCATCAAATGTAACATCACCCTGAAGTCTTGTATACATTTCATCTTTATTTGCAGCATTTGGTTTTTTCCATGCCCACATCTCTGTCTGTTCTTCAGTTTCATGGATTTCACCATTTGAATCATAACATATATTTACAAGTTCAACAGCACCTTCATCTGTCTCCGGTACTTCATCACAAAGATCAAATACCCTGCCAGCACCTGCCATAGCCATTACAATGCTGCTTATCTGCTGGCTTATCTGTGTTACAGGCTGTGTGAAACTCTTGTTTAATGAAAGAAATGCTACAAGTGTACCAATAGTAAGTCCGGAAAACCCGCTTAATGCAAGCACACCACCTACAAGTGCACACAAAACATAGCTTATATTTCCTATATTTCCATTGATAGGCATTGTAATATTTGCAATCCTATTAGCATTATTGGCACTTTCTCTTAACTTGTTATTAATCTGCTTAAACTGTTCAAGACTTTCCTGCTCATGACAGAATACCTTAACAACCTTCTGTCCTTCCATCATTTCCTCAATATAAGCATTTACCTTACCGATATCTTTCTGCTGTTCAACGAAATATCTGCCGGATGCAGCGGAAAGCTTTGATGTCACAAAAAGCATAATTGCAACCATAATAACAGATACAATTGTAAGTGGTATATCAAGAACTATCATACTTACAAATGTTGATACAAGTGTTATAAGTGAATTAAGAACCTGTGGAATACTCTGGCTTATAAGCTGTCTTAATGTATCAATATCATTTGTATATACCGACATGATATCTCCATGTGCATGTGTATCAAAATATCTGATTGGAAGTGATTCCATGTTAGTAAACATCTCTGTACGGAGCTTTTTCATAGTACCCTGACCGACATTTACCATAATTCTGTTATATCCGTAGGAACATAAAACACCCACTGCAAATATTGCTACAAGTTTTAAAAGAGCCTGTGCAAGCGGTGAATAATCAGGAACTGCCATCTGTGTAAGCGGCACAATATAATTATCAATAAGTTTCTGTATAAATAAAGTTCCACACAATGTCGTAAGTGCCGAAACCAATATGCAAACAACCACCATGAAACATGCCAATTTGTAATTTTTTATTATATAAGAAAGAAGTCTTTTTAATAATAAAAGCGGATTCTTCTCTTTGTTCTCATTTTTATTTTTCATGTCTTCCTCCTATTCTCACTATTCTGCCGATTCATCGAAATCACCGCCGCCCTGCATCTGGACTTCACAGATTTCGCGGTAAACTTTGTTATTTTCCATAAGATTCTTATGTGTATCAAAGCCACTGACTTTTCCATCTTCAAGAACAATAATTCTGTCGGCATCCTGAATACTTGAAATTCTCTGCGAAACTATAAGCTTTGTTGTTCCCGGAATTTTCTGGGCAAATGCCTGTTTGATTTTTGCGTCTGTTGCAGTATCTACAGCACTTGTCGAATCATCAAGAATAAGAACCTTTGGTTTTTTAAGCAATGCTCTCGCAATACAGAGTCTCTGTCTCTGACCACCTGAAACATTAGCACCGCCCTGTTCTATCCATGTATCATACTTCTTAGGCATTCTCTCGATAAATTCATCAGCACATGCCTGTTTACATGCCTCAACACAATCTTCATATGAAGCATTGTCATCACCCCATCTGAGATTGTCAAGTATTGTTCCTGAAAAAAGGACATTTTTCTGTAATACTACAGCCACCTGATTACGGAGTGCATCCATATCATAAGTTCTTACATCTTTTCCGCCAACACATACAGAACCTTCAGTAACATCATAAAGACGGCTTATAAGGCTCACAAAACTTGATTTTCCGCATCCTGTACCACCAATAATACCAATTGTCTCACCTGCATTAATATGAATATCAATATCATGTAAAGTATCCTCTGTACTGTTTTTTCTGTATGAAAAATTAACATGATTAAAATCGATTCTTCCGTCTTCCACTTCTTCATAAGGTTTTTCCGGATTGGCAAGGTCCGCTTTTTCATTAAGAACTTCTGAAATACGCCTTGCACTTGCCGCACTCATTGAAACCATTACAAATATCATTGAAAGCATCATAAGTGCCATAAGCATGCTCATTACGTAACTGAACATTGATGTAAGATTACCAGTTGTAATTGAACCCGACACAATAAAATGTGAAGCAAACCATGACAATGCAACAATACATCCATATACAACAAGCATCATAGTCGGATTGTTAAATGCAAGAAATGACTCGGCTTTAACAAATGTTTTATAAAGATTATCTGCCGCTTTATTAAACTTTTTCTTTTCATGGTCCTCACGTACAAATGCCTTAACAACACGGATTCCTGAAATATTCTCCTGAACGCTCGCATTGAGTTCATCATATTTTTCAAAACCTGATGTAAAAACCGGTGTTACTTTATATATAATAAAGAAAAGTACAAATCCTAAAAATATAAGTGCAACAAGAAATATAATACTTAATCTCGGACTTATTATTACACACATTGTAATACTGCAAATCATCATGAGAGGTGCTCTCACAGCAATCCTTATTATCATCTGATAAGCATTCTGTACATTAGTTACATCAGTTGTCATACGTGTTACAAGACCTGCTGTACTGAATTTATCAATATTAGAAAATGAAAATGTCTGTATATTTTCATACATTTTCTCTCTCAGATTACACGCAAATCCTGTTGATGCTGCCGCCGCATACTTTCCTGCCTGTATACCACAAAAAAGGCTCAAAAATGCTATAATAAGCATTATTCCACCATAAATACCAACCTTTCTCATATCTCCGGCCTGTATTCCTTTATCAATTATTGAGGCTGTTATAAATGGAATAAGAATTTCCAAAAAAACTTCAACTGCAGTAAATATTGGCGTTATAATTGATTCTTTTTTATATTTGCCAATACATTTTGCTAATGTTTTTATCATATTTTTATCATTCTCCCTTCGATTAAATTCACCTTATAAGTCTACAGTCAGCATGACTTGATACTGTCATATACTTTCTGCAAAAGATTTCTAAGCTGTCTTTTTTCATCATCATTAAGTGCCTTTAAAAGTTCCCTCTCATTTTCATCCATTGAAGCTCTTGCCGTCTTGCATATCTCCTCACCTTTTACCGTGAGCTTTACATGTTTGATTCTTTTATCATTTGAATCATAAAACCCCTCTATCATCCCCTTTTTTTCTAGACGTACAGCAATTCCTGCCATCGTTGCCTGTTTAACTTCAAAATGCTTTTCAAGTTCTTTTAGCGTTATCGTCTCATCGGGTGCCTCGCTGATAGTGGCGAGAACCTTAATCTGCGAAAGGGTAACATCATCGCACATCAACGTATTATTAGCCTTTCTTCCAAGTGCATCGTTAAGTCTCTTTATAAGTTCACCACAATGCAATGTTTCTCCAAACATATGCTCATTCCTTTTCATAAAATTTGATAAATAGTTTCTTTTAGATTTTCTAATATATTACAAAAATAACAGCACGCTGTCAATAGCGTGCTGTTATTTTGCGTTTTTATTACCTGTTTTTACAAACAGTTTTTATTTTGCTCTTTTTCTGTCGTATACGGCTACTCCTGCCATTCCTGCCAATGCAGCAGCAAGAATTATCATATACATGAACATACCTAAACTGTCACCTGTTGAAACTGATGAATCCGGTGTTACAGTTGTACCCGGTGTCTCTGTTGTACTCGGTGTTTCTGTTGTACCAGGTGTCTCATCATTTCCTGAATTTTCAGGTGTTGACGGTGTTATATCGCTTCCCGAATCCTTTACTGCGTATACAACAGCATATGGGCTGAATGACTCTGCCTCGAATGAGAAACCATTTTCATCCGCTGTAACTGCTACACTTTCAAGAACTCCGTTGTTATTCATATGGAATACATACAGATTGTAATCTGCTGCATTGATTCCTTTCTTGTATGACATAGTAATCTTAATCTTACCGCTTGAAAGCTTAACAACTTTTCCGTCTGTTGTTTTGAGTGAAATATCATAATAATCTGCATTCTTTGAATCGAATCCCTTAATATTCTTTTCAGCAATAGCCGCATCAATCTTTTCAGATGTTGAAGCTGCTATTTTTTCAACATTTAACTTAATTTCACTTACTGTAAGGTCTTTGCCTTCTTCATCTTTAACCTTTACGTCACCTACTGATGCAATATCCTTGAAATCAGCAGCATCTTCATTTCTATCAATGTCAACTTTGATGTCTGTCTTACCCGGATCATCAGGTTCAACAACAGGCTGCTTTTTAACAAGACCATTAATTGCATCTGTTATTGCCTTTGCCATTGCATCTACCTTTGCCTGTTCTTCTGATGTAAGTGTTCTGTCTACTGCTTCGATTGCCTTTGTTACTGCTGAGAAATCCTCATAATCATCTTTGTTGAGGGCTTCCGCAGCTTTGATAGCTTCATCTACTGCTGTGTAGTCTGCTGCAACCGGTTCCGGCTTAACATCTCCTGATGTATAGTATGCAGGTGTCCAACCCTCAAAGTAATCTTCAAGTTTTACTGCTGATGCTTCTTCATCAGTCATCTTATTAACGCCTGCAGCTCTGCTTGAAGTGCTTACCTTTGTTCCGTCTGCAAGATGTGTATTATATTCATAATACTTAGCCTTTGCAGGTGTTACATTACTCATTGAAGTAAATCCTGCAGGAGCGATAGTATTAGCATCTTCAACTTCTGTATTTAAGAATACAACCTTTGAATCTGCTCTCCATGGTCTTGCAAAATATGTCTTTGTTATACCGTTGTTAATTCCCGGATAAGAAGTCTTTACAACTTTACAGTTGTTGAAAAGATAACCCAACTGTGAAAGTGCCTTTGACGCAACAATGATACTTCCTGAAGCTGCTTTGTCACCGTATCCATACATGCTTAATGTACAGCCGTCGAATACCGCACTACCATCACCGCAGATATAATCTGTTGTACCTTCGATGACACAATTCTTAAAATATGTATGCTCTGTATTATTTCCTGTAAACATTGTATCCTGTGAGCTTAAGAACTGGCAGTCCTTGAATTCGCTCTGGTCTGCTTCAATGAAAATAACACATGCTCTTTCCTTATTTTTATAAAGTTTGATATCGGCATCTGTTGCTTTAGAACGGTCAACCTTAGAGTTATCTCCACCTTTGCCTACGCCATCCTCAACTTCTTCTGTTGTCATATATCTGTTAAATGAACTTTCATATATAACACCTTCTGAACGGAAAGCTGTAGCTGTAGGAAGTACATTAACTGTTGCTCCCCAGTGGCCTGTTCCCATTCCAATTGCAACGCCTTTTTCATACTTATCAACAGCTCTTGCTTCACTGTAATAACCATTCATATCTGCACTGTAATAAGTATAACCCGAACCGTAATACCATGTTATTGTTGAGCCTGCTTCACTTGAAATAGTAACATAAGGAGTATCAACCATAACCTGCTCTCTGTATAAAGCATCTGTAAGAGTAATTGTTACTCTCTCTGTTGTTCTTGCCATTCTGCCTATATACTTAACTGCATCTGTTATAGTCTCAAACTGCTGGCCCTTACCCACTTTTACTTCAGATTGATATTTAACAGGTGATGTATCTGCTTCTGTTTCAAGATAAACATCATTCAAAACATCTGCACTGCCGACACTTACATGGTCATATGCGGTATACTTTTCAGATACAACTGATGTATCGTACTCGCCTGCTCTTAACTGTGCTTTGTATCCGTCACCTGTTACATCGAATGAATAAGAATAGCTACTGTCTGATTTGTTTGTAAATGTAATCTTTGTAACATCTGAAGCTTTGTCATCTGATGTTACGAACTTACCTGAAACATTAATCTTTGCTCTCTGTGTTGCAGCGATTTTTACATCTGTATAATCTCCTGCTGCCTTGTTTAACTTTTCTGTAACTTCATAATCGTCAACGCCGCCTAATACTACTGAATAATTTGAGCTCGAATTAATACTTACATTTGAAAAACTGTAAGAACCATCTTTCTCTGCTTTTACATCAACATCAATCGTTGAAAGCTTTGAATTATCAGGTACAAATTTAACTGAAACTGTTCCTTTTACAGCATCTGCCGGAATTCCCATAATACTTCCTGAAACTGTTGCAACTGCATCGGCAACTGCTTCAAAGTCTTTAACAGCCGTAGCATTTTCACCTGTAAGTTCGAGAATATTGCCGTTATCGGTATCATTAATCTTAAATCCTACAGCACTTATTGATACTTCGTACTTGGCACTGCCGTTTACTCTCTTTAATACAACGGAATACTTGCCGTTGCTGTCAACCTGTGCAGTAACCGTCTTTGCAGAACTGTCTGTAAGACTGTCAAACTTAATCTCTGTAATTCCATTTTCTGCTGCATTTGCCACTGTACCTGTAACTGTGACATTTATAATCGGATTATATTCTGTCAAAGCCATTGTTCTGATCTTAACATCTCCGCCTGATATAACAGGAAGATACTTCTGCCCTTCTTTTTCAACAATATAACCCGTAATATCATCCACTGTTACAGACTGTGTTGTTGTCTTCATCTGAACAGAATATCCGCTGTCAGCACTGCCGATATATACAGGTCTGTCAGTTGCAGCATTTGAACATAACTGCTCATATTTTACTTTTGTTGTGTCATCTTTTACCGGGAGATATAATACGCTTCCCTGTCTGAAACGAAGTTTGTCACTATCATATGTAACGCCACTGTTTCCCGCATCCTGTGACACATACAAAATGCCGCCGGACTCTCCGGCTGTTCCATCAAGAATTTCCCCTGCTGCAGGTGCTTTCTTACTTGAATTCGCTGAAAACGAATACGTAATTTTTCGTGTCTGTGTATCTGCTGCAAATGCCGTAACACCTAATCCTACAGGCATCCCCGATACAATCAAAGTAACCGCAGAAACTGCCGCAAATACCTTTCTAAATAATTTGTTAAATCGCATAAAACCCTCCGAACATTTTACTAAATTATATTTTTTACCACACACTTCCTTTCATTATCACGCTTACCATTAATAAAACACGCAGTGAACTAATAACTAAAAATACCCATAAGAAAAGACTTTTGCGTATGTGTTTTATTAAAGTATGTATAAATAATATACTTATATCATAAATATGTCAATGAATTTTACCGATTATTATATTTTTTTGTTAATTTTTTACAAATACCTGTGTCGGATTTTTACTAATATCTTCCTCTTACATTCAAATGTTTGAAACTGTATGCAAAATATGCTATTTCTGCTATAGCTGTAATTGTCCACGAAAATACATAAACAAGGTACAATGAAGGTATAGAGTGAAAATATGCAAATATTGTATATACCCATGCAACCCTGAATACACACGAACCGCTTATAACAATAATTGTAGGTCCAACACTCTTTCCTATACCCCTCGATGCAGCAATTGATGCATCCATAAATGCAGATACCGCATACGAAAAAGCCATAATCTTTATTCTTGCCATCCCGGCGTCTATAACAGCCGGCTCACTAGTAAACAACGACAACAACTGGCGTCCAAACACAAAAAGTACAGTTCCAAGAATTCCTGCCGCACAAAATGAATATACAATGCTTATAAAATAGCTGTGAAGCATTCTCTTTTTATTTCCGGCACCCATGTTCTGCCCCATAAAACTTGAACACGCTGTATAAAACGCTGACATTACATTATATATAAGTGCATCAAAATTGGCAGCTGCGGAATTGCCCGAAACCATAACAGAATCAAATGAATTCACACCTTTCTGGATAAAAAGGTTTGCAATCGCAAATATTGCGTTCTGGATTCCTGCCGGGATTCCAAGCATAAGAATCGCTTTCGCTGCATTCTTGTTTATTCTTACCTGCGAAAGACGAAGCTTGCACACATCATTTCTTCGCAAAAGATTAGTCATAATAAGTGTAGCTGAAATATACTGCGAAATAATACTAGCCATTGCTACACCCTGTTCTGCCAGACGAAATCCGATAACAAATATAAGATTAAGGCATACATTTACTATTCCTGCTATAAAAAGATAGAGTAACGGACGCTTTGTATCTCCTCCGGCACTCATAACAGCATTACCGAAGTTGTATACTGCCATGGCAGGCATACCAAGTGCATATATTCTGAAATAAAGCATCGCACCGTCTATAAGTTCTTCTTTTGTATTTAATAGATTCAGCAATAAATGTGCACATGAAATACATATAATGCTTACAATAATTCCAACAATCAGGCACAGAATAAATGCTGTTTGAATTGTATCTTTCAAATCTTTGTGCTGTCTTGCACCAAGCTGTCTTGCCACTATTACATTGACACCACAACCCATTCCTATAAGAAATCCTGTAAAAAGCGTCACTAAAATTGTAGTCGAACCAACCGCTCCAAGTGCCTCATAGCTTGCAAATTTACCGACAACTGCCACATCGGACATATTAAAAAGAACCTCAAGAACCTGCGACATCATAAGCGGTATACTGAAAAGAACTATCTTTTTCCACAAAGAACCGCTTGTCATATCCATTCCACAGGACGTATTTTCTGTTTTTATTCCACTCATAAAAAATTTCCTCATATCAGGTATAATTAACTTTAGTTTTTGCACGTAATACGGCCTTTAAATCACGCCAAATCTACGCAGCAGTTAATTATACTAACACCTGATATGAGAAAATGCAACATATCTTATATTAATTTTTAATATTATTAATTTAAAGTTTTAATTTCAATATAATAATGAATCACTATTATAATCTGCCTTATGAACTGTAAGCAGTTTTATTACATCTTAAAATATGACACACTCTCAGCCAGCTTGTCGGCAATCTCCCTAAGCTTGACGGCTCCTGAATAAACTTCCTTGAACGTATCTGTAACCTTCTGCGTCTCCTCAAATGTTCTCCGGGTACTTTCCATATTTTGTCCCTCAATTTCTGCAAGTTCTTCAACAGCACCAGACACCTTATTTCTTGAATCTTCAAGTTTAACCGTACTGTTCATTATTAATTCTATGCTGTCCTTTGAACTGCGTATATCATTAAGCACCTGTCCCACAATAATACGGGTCTCTTCCATGCTTTCGCTCTGACTTGCAACTATATCCTGCATTTTCTGCATAATCTCGACAGATTTATACGAATCCTGCATAAGAACCTTTGTTATATCGTCAATCTGCTTACTTGAATCATTAGACTGCTCCGCGAGCTTCTTTATCTGCTGTGCAACAACAGCAAAGCCTTTTCCGGCTTCACCTGCTCTTGCCGCCTCTATAGACGCATTAAGGCTCAAAAGATTAGTCTCTTCCGCAACAGCCGAAATAAATGAGATTGCCGAATTAATTTTGTTTACGGATTCGTTTGTGCGATTTGTCTGTTCTTTTACTTCTTCAATTATATTTTTTACATTGTCATTGATATTACACAACTTAAAAAGCGTCTCAGAAACCTTTGTTCCTGACTCCTGCATAGACACGGCTGATTCGCTAAGAAGAGCCGCCTCTGATGTAGTCTCGCTGATGTTGTTTTCCATAATCTTCATATGGTCAAACGCAGCTTTAGAATTGGCTGACTGTATTGATGAATTTTCAACCATCTGATTAACGGTTGCACTTACTTCATTCATTGTCTTGTCGGTATTGTCCGCCGCCTCGCCGAGAACACCCGAAGTTTCAAGCAAAAGCTTTGAATTATTCGATATTTCATAAATTACTGAGTTCATCGCATTGCTAAGCGATACTGTACCTCGTGCCAAATCACCTATTTCATCTTTGCGGTTTAACATCTTTTTCTCAATGTCTATATTAAGACTGCCTCCCGCAACCTTTTCTACGATTCCTACACTTCTCTTTATATCTGAACTTATAGAATATGCAATCTTCATACTTATACCGATACATATAACCATAACAAAGACAACAGCGGTGCATATCATTACAATAATTCTGTTTAAAACAGCGTCCTTGTCCGCCTTGTTTGTTCCGACAAACACCATTCCGATTATCTCATCATTGCTTCCGTTCTGATATACAGGCATATAATAGCCATAATTCATAACTCCATCCAGCGAAACACGGCTTGTAAAATATTCTTCTCCATCATTTAACACTTTCTGCGTTATGACATCTCCCGCAGGCGAACCAAGAATTCTTTCCCCGTTTGCATCAAGTGCCGATGTCATCACTCTTTTTGTTCCGTAGAAAAATGTAACGTCCATACCTGTATTTTCTTTTATTCTGTCAACTAGATTTTCCGACTTGGATACATTATAACTTCCTTTCCATATATCTCCGCTTGTGGTTACAATGTAATCTCCCGCATTTTGGTCATATGCCGCCAAAGTAGACGATGCGGTTCCTTTTAAAGCTTCCTCGATCTGTTCCATAACAGAACTTTTTACCATAGTTACAGTAAGGATTATGGAAACTATACCCAAAACAAGTACAGGAATGATTGTAACCGTCAATATTTTCTTTTTAAGATTCATGCTGTATTCCTCCCATTATTCTCTTACTGTACTACTGTCACGGTTTTGAAATACCAGTTAATATTTCCCGTAATATCCGAATCTTTGAGTGTTTTTCCGCTCTCTCCGACTGTCGTTCCCGTATTGGTCTCTATAACTCCGTCAAATATTCCGAGTTTTCCCGATATAATATCCTTCTTTGCCTCATCAACTTTTTGCTGTGTTCCCGATTTGCAGAAATCAGCGAGCTGTGTTATGCCGACAAGATTTTCATTCATACCGCCGTAATAATTGCTTCCGTCCCATGTTCCGTCAATAACACTCTGTACAGCCGCCGTATAATATGCACTCCAGTTCCATATAACGCTGCAAAGGCAGGCATCTGGTGCATCTTTACTCATGTCGGAATTGTATCCTATACTATATACATTTTTCTGCTGTGCAAGAAGCTGCGGATATGTGGTATCACAATGCTGTGCTATAACATCGCAGTTCATGTTAAGAAGCGTAGATGCCGCAGCTTTCTCAGCTGCTGGGTCATACCAACTGTTTGTCACCTTTACATATATCTGAGCCGAAGGATTCACAGAATAAACGCCCAATGCAAAAGCATCAATTCCACCTGTAACCTCTGAATTTTCCGAACCCATTGCGGCAACATAACCGATTTTATTCGTCTTTGTATTCATTCCCGCAACTATTCCGCTAAGATATCTCGGCTGATATATTCTTCCGAAATAATTGTTAAAATTCTTTCCGTTGCTCATGTAACCCGTGCCGTGAGAAAAATAAACATCAGGATATTCTTCTGCCATCTGTGCCGTTGTCTCCATATAGCCCCAGCTTGTTGAAAATATTATGTTACAGCCCTCATCTATGCATTCTTTTATCGCTTTTCTCGTAGCCTCCTTGTCCGAATCATTAACATTAATCTTTCTAATAATCTGACTGTCGGACAATCCGAGATTCTGCTGCATACCCATAATTCCAATATCATGCGTATATGTATATCCGCTGCCCTCGGCGGGATCAGACAGATGAATTACACCAACCTTTATGCTGTCCTTTGATACTCCTGAAGAACTTTTTACCGTATCGGAATCACCATAGCCCATATTAACCGCATAATCATCAATATTGCCGTTCATGCCGCAGCCTGTAAACGAAGCACATAAAACAAGCATACCCAATATTTTAAAAAATGATTTAATTCTTTTCATTCGCATCACCTCATATTCAATTATCATTTACCAAAACAATATATAAATTAATTTGATAATATCATACACATGTTTATTTTTACAATAGGAAACAATAAAATTTTTGTAATATATTACATTTTCTGAAAATACGGCTAAATTCACACAAAAATACACAATTTTAAAAAATCACCAATTATACAGATTTGAATTTTAATATATATTTTCTGTCTGTGCAGTTTTTTATTTTAACAGATTTAAATCAACGCCGGTTTATGATATACTTACTTTAATTCAATAAAGTAAAAATACAAAGGCGTATTGACTCACATAACAATGAGTTGATATGCCTTTTTATATTTTATTATTTAACAAAATATTTATTTAATTAATGGAGGAATTATTATGAAGCTTGAAAATTATGAAGTACATCTGCCGAGTTACTCTATCGGTAATGCAATTTATGATAAGATTGGTCCCGTCTGTGAATCATACGGCAGAACGGTTCTTATAATCGGTGGAAAAAAGGCTCTTGCAGCTGCACTTGACAAAATTAAAGAAGCTGTATCTCACACAGCACTTGAAATTATCGGTGTCGAACTTTATGGAAATGACTGTACATACAAAACTGTTGATATACTTCGTGCATTACCTCTATATAGCAAAGCTGACATGGTATTTGGTGTAGGCGGCGGCAAAGCACTTGATACAGTAAAATGCCTATGCATAACGGATGACAAACCTGTATTTACATTTCCTACAATTGCATCAAATTGTGCTGCTTGTACATCTGTCTCAATTATCTATAATATTCAGCATTTCGTTCGTATGATTTACAAAACATTTTGATACGAAATAATCTTTTCTGCCCTATTCGGTTTCTATTTTTGCTGAAGATGGTATTGTCTGTATCTTTGTAAAGAAATATACATATTTGAATATTATAAGAAATATGATAAACACTCTTCCATATATGTTCGACATTGCAATCATTGCAAGAACAAGCATACATGATGCAGGTATCAATATACAAAACTTTGTTTTAAGCGTCATTGCACGATTTTTCACAAAACTATCCAAATGCTTTTTATAAAGCTTTGTTTTTGTAAACCACTTATGAAAACGCTCTGACCCTTTTGCAAAACAAAAGGAAGAAAGTAAAAGAAACGGCGTAGTTGGCAATACCGGCAGAATAACACCAATCGTACCAAGTGCCATTGAGATAAATGCCGCTGCAAGCCAAAGAATTTTAATTGGATTTTTTATAATATTTTTCATTTATAATTATAATACCTTTCATTTATAATATTGTTATGCATATCTAAGTTGTATTAGCTACAACTAACTATTGGCATTATAAACAAAAAAATATACATATGTCAAATGGTAAATTATATTACTCATCTGACATATGTATTTTACTCATTAAAATTATCACATCAAATATAATTATTATTAATCAAGAAGCTTTGCGAATTCTTCTTCAGGCAGCGGTTTTGAAAAATAAAATCCCTGAAGATAATCGCATCCATATTCTTTAAGACAGTCTGCCTGCTCTTTTGTCTCCACTCCTTCTGCGACCACTTTCATATCAAGTCTGTGTGCGAGCTCAATAATTGACATTACTATATTATTATATTTTTTATTTTCACCAAGTTTTTGCACAAACCCCATATCAAGCTTTATTATATCAAAATCGTAATCTCTTAATGTGCTGAATGATGACATACCACTTCCGAAATCATCAATAAGAAGCTTTACACCGTTATCGTGAAGCTGCATAAGAAAATTGGTACCTTTACCGGAAACATCTGCATATGCCGACTCAGTTACTTCATAATTAACCATCTGTTTTGAATAGTGTTCATCTTTTACATCATCAATAATCAAATCCATGATTTCATCATCCATCAGATCCATTCTTGATAAATTGACTGCGACACGAACAATCTTTTTTCCGTTTTTATATCTATTTTCCATAAATCTACGGACACTTTTATGTACATATGTATCAAGCTTTGTTATGTGCCCGCTTTCTTCAAGTGCAGGAATAAATTTACCCGGTAGTATTACGCCTTTTGGTGAAACCCAGCGCACAAGAGCTTCCGCCGATGATATCTGCTTCGTTTTTGCATCATATATAGGCTGATAAAACACTTTTATCTCACTATTTTTTATAGCATCATCCAGCTGAATCAGAGCAAGACTTCTTTGCTCATAATCATATTTCATGTCTTCATTAAATATAGCATACGGCTGTACATACTGATTAGGTATATATAATTTTGCAAGCTTTGCCCTGTCACACATATCAGAAACACTCAAATCCGTGTCTTTCGGTATATAATAAATGCCGCATCTTACATATATATCTACTTTCATCCCATCTTTATCATAAACACGATGAAGTATTAATGTGAGCTTTTCAAAATCCAGATTGTTCTTATCAACCAGCACAACAAATCGGTCTGCTTCTATCCTTGATATTGCAAGCGGTTTCAAAAATGAAGTCTGTAAAGTATTAACAGCCTGATGTAACACCGTATCTCCTGCTGCATAACCATATAAATCATTAATCGCCTTAAACTTCTGAATATTAAAATATAAAAGTGCAAAATATTTGTCAGGATTATTTTTAATTATATTTTCTGCTTTATGAACAAATCCTTCACGGTTTAATGCACCCGTAACACTATCAGTCTCGAGTTCTTTTGTCATATCTTCAACAACAACAAGAATAATACCTTTTTTCTTATCAAACCAGTGATAGCTGTATCTTTCAACTTTATTTTTTATATTATAAACATTAAATGAATACACTCCAGCTATATTCATGTTATCATTAAGGTAATCAAGTGCCGTACATTTTAAGAACTGCTCTTTACTTTCATTGGCAATTCTTATCTCACTCATCTGCTTTACTATATCATCATATACATATGACTTCTGTTCTTCAAATTCCATGCCCTCAAAGTGAGCAGCACGCATATACAGATTTCCTTTACAACTGTCTATAATTCCGATTCCTATATAATCATTGTTATACAGAATTTTACTTATCTCTTTGTCAATATATTTTAATGTTCTGTCTTTCCAGACCGCATATGCTTCAATATGACCGTTGTACGGATTTTTTATAAGACTGACACGCACTTTGTATAATTTCAAATTGCCATTTTCACCATAATAACTATGATAAAATTGTATATTACGTTCACCTTTTTCAAAGTCTTCCAACAGAGCTTTTCTGGTGAAACCGTTCTTAAACTCTTCCAGATTATATCCATCAGAAATATTAGGATATATGTATTTATCAAGCCAGCATCTCACAGAAATATTATTTAATTCATTGTCATTATACTTATGCTTACGTGTTATAAGAGCAAGCATCTTATCATCCGTAACATCTATATATATAGAACAAACCCTATCCTTTTCTCCCGTCAGCAGAAAGTTCATTCTTTCCTGATATAGCTTTTCATGATGCCCTGTATCAATACTCAATGATTTATCCATATGCATTACCTACCAAATTTTACACGTCTAATATATTTCATATTAATAATGATAACATAAAAAAGCCGGAAATCAATATTAATTTTCAATAAAGATTTCCGGCATAAAACCATTTTTTTTATTTAAAAAATAAATCTATTATTATTTTGTACCAAAAATTCTGTCTCCAGCATCGCCAAGACCCGGACATATATATGCATTTTCATTGAGCTGTCTGTCCAGATGTCCTACATAAATCTGAACATCAGGATGAGCCTTATGAAGCTTCTCAAGACCTTCCGGTGCAGCTATAATACACATAAATTTAATTTTCTTGCCACCATGCTTTTTAATCTGATCAATTGCATCTACTGCTGAGCCGCCTGTTGCAAGCATTGGGTCTGTTACAATAATAAGCCTTTCTTCAATAGGGCTTGGAAGTTTGCAATAATATTCATGTGGTTCATGAGTTTCCTCATCTCTATACATACCAATATGACCTACTTTTGCAGTCGGTACAAGGGCAAGAATACCTGAAACCATACCAAGACCAGCTCTAAGAATCGGAACAACCGCAAGTTTACGTCCAGAAATCATAGGAGTCATGCATTTTTCAATTGGAGTTTCAATCTCTACATCTTCAAGTTCAAGATCTCCCATTGCCTCAAAACCTTCAAGCATAGCAATCTCTTCTACAAGCTTTCTGAATTCATTAGTTCCTGTTTCCTTATCTCTCAAAATTGAAATTTTGTGCTGAATCAACGGATGTTCAAAAATTGTAATATTTTTTTCTTCTTTAAAATTAATCATAACTTAACCTCTGTTTTTCCATCTATATAGATGTATTATTTGCTTTTTAACTATTTTTCATCATCTGTGTTGCTTACATATACACCACGGCTTTGGTCTCCGCTTGGATTTACACCAAACCTATAATCATTACCCGGTAAAACAGCATTAAGGATAATACCTGCAATAGCTGCGATAGCAAGTGCTGTGAGTGTAATATGAGTTCCAGCTATTGTGAATGTAAGTCCATCTGAAAAACCAAGACCGCATACAAAGATTACACCGGCAATTATAAGGTTACGTGACTTTGTAAGGTCTACCTTATTTTCAACAACATTTCTTACACCAATAGCTGAAATCATACCATAAAGCATAAATGATACACCACCGATTATGGCTGCCGGCATTGTAGAAATAATCTCTGAAAACTTAGGTATAAATGAAAGTATCACTGCAAGACCTGCAGCAATTCTTATTACTCTTGGGTCATATACCTTTGAAAGTTCAAGGACACCTGTGTTTTCTCCATATGTAGTATTAGCAGGTCCACCAATAAGACCTGCAAACGCTGTAGCAAGTCCATCACCCATTATTGTTCTGTGAAGACCCGGATCTGCTATAAAATTCTCATCAACAGTAGCTGATATAGCTGACATATCTCCAACATGTTCCATCATTGTTGCAATAGCGATAGGTGCCATTACAAGAATTGCTGTAATATCAAACTTGCAAATCTGGAATTTTGGAAAACCAATCCAGCTTGCTGATGAAACAGATGCAAAATTAAGTATTGCTGAACCATCAGGATTTGTAACTCCAAATGCATTAAGAATCAATGCAAAAGCATATGAAATGATTACACCCATAAGGATAGGAATAATCTTAAACATTCCCTTGCCCCAGATATTAAATATTATTATTACGGCAAGTGCAACTACGGCAAGAAGCCAGTTAGTTGAAGCATTAGATATTGCTGATGAAGCAAGTGAAAGACCAATACAAATAATAATTGGTCCTGTAACTACCGGTGGAAGGAATCTCATAACTCTGTTCACACCGACAAGCTTAAAAATTAAAGCTATAACAAGATATAACAGACCTGCTACAACGATACCGCCACATGCATATGCAGCTTTCTCGTTAGCACCCATATCGGCATAAATTCCTGTATTGAGATTGGCTACTGTATAAAATCCACCAAGAAATGCGAATGATGAGCCAAGAAATGCAGGAACTTTAAATTTTGAGCAGACATGGAAAATTAATGTTCCAATACCGGCACAAAACAGTGTAACAGATACTGTAAGACCTCTTGTTATTGGTTCGCCACATGCATTCTGAAAATATCCTGCTACAAGAATAGGTACCAGAATAGTAGCTCCGAACATGGCAAACATATGCTGTATTCCAAGAATCAGCATTTTCGGAATTCCGAGCTGTCGTGCATCACGAACAGCTTCTTGATTTTTCTCGTTCATTAGTTTTTCTCCCTGTTAAAAATAATTTACATAATGATAACATATTTTACCCAGTTTTTAAACATGCTTTTTCATTTAAAAAACAGTAACTTAAAAAATAGCAAATATATCTGTACTTTCTTGAAGTGTCTTTGCTATAGCTTTATTTTCTTTCATTTTGCTACTGATATTAACTATATCTTCAACAAGGTTCTGTGTATTTTCTGCCGTGCTGTTGACACCCTCCGCACCTTCATCAACCGCAGCCGTAATAGTGTTAATAGAACCTGCTATCTCATCAATGTTTTTCTTTAAAGCGTCAGTTTTTAATACAAACTCATTCATAGCATCTTCAATATATGATGCATTATTTTTATATGAAGCACCACTATCAACAAACCTTTCAAATTCAGGGAGTATCGTCTGCTGCATATATTTAACAAGATTGTTAGCGTTATCCGATAAATTAGATACTGCTTTAACTACAACCGAATTTATCTGTTGTATTCTGTTTGCTGTTTCTCTGCTTGAATCCGCAAGCTGGCGTATCTCTTCTGCAACAACTGCAAATCCTTTTCCTGCTTCTCCAGCCCTCGCTGCCTCAATCGATGCATTCAATGCAAGAAGATTGGTCTGGCTTGATATATTTAAAATATCATTAGTCAGATTATTAACCTGGTCAACACTTTTGCTGTCCTCAATCGCATTATTTAGTACTTCCAGTATCTCACCAACCTTTTCACTTGTCTGTTCCATATTGTTTCTGGCATTACTTTCCATATTATCAGCATCTTCTTTCATCTGCTTAGAAAATGTATTAATCTCATTTGACTTTGATGCTATTATATCAACGTCTTCACGTACATTATTCGCACTGTCATTAATAACATTAACTGATTGTCCTACATCCTGCATAGTTGCAGATAATTCTTCTGTCATTGCTGATAAATCAGAAGCACTATCATTAGAAGCAGCCACACTTTTATCTACGGCCTCTACAACACCTTCCATCAGGTTTGTATTCTCAATAATCAGTTTAAGTATTCCCTGAAGTTTTTCCATAAAAATATTAATTCCATTACCGAGATCAGCAATCTCATCATTAGACAGTATTGTAACTCTCTTAGTAAGATCACCTTCTCCATTATCTATTCCACTTATAATTTCCCTAATATCTTTATTCGTTGCAAGTATCGGTTTTATAATATATTTCATAACACAATACAATGCTGTAAGCAGTAACAATATACTTATTGCAATAATAACAATACTACATATAAGAGAACCTGTATATACTGCCGAAAGTCTTTCTCTTGCAGTTGAAGCTGTAGAATTAGCATGTTCTTTTAATACATTTATATTTTCCTGTATTGCACTGCTGCTATCGCTTACTACTCCGTTTGCCAATGCATATGCCTCTTCTTTCTTACCAAGTGCACTATATGCCATAATACTTCCAAGCTCTTTTTTCATAATTTCATAATTCTGTACAAGTGAATTATAAACTTCCTGATCAGAATCACTGACATACTTCTTATAATCTTCAAGATTATTTTCAAGTTCTGACTGTTCCTTCCTTATATTTTCCACTACAGAAATCATTGTATTAAGGTCAGTTGCAATAATATGAGACAACCCCAGCTTATGTATTGACTGTGTTGCACTCTGGATTTCACCTAGTTCTGATATACTATTCATACAATCATCCGTAATATCAGATGCATTTGAATTAACCATTCTTATATTATTAATAGCCATTATATTGGATACCACAGATAATATTCCAAGAATAAATACGGGAATAAGTATCAGTACCTTTAAGCTTGTTCTTTTTTTATTTACCATAAAAGTCTCCATTCTGCTTATCTTAATATCAGCAATGTAATATCATAAAAGCCATCACTTAATAGTTGATGCTGTAATACCATTAACAAGTTTATCCATAAGCTCCTGGTCTGTCATTCCATTATTAGTTCCACTCAATATCGTATCGCCAAAATCTTTGCATGCATCCCAGAAACTGTTGCCAACTCGCTGCAATGTTCCATATTTAGACTGTTCAATTACAGCTTGTATTGCTGGAACTTTTTTCACTTCATCTGAAGCTGCCACATTTATGTTTGACGGTCCCTGATTACGCTCTTTAAATCTCAGTTTTTGATTATCTTCATTAGTCATCCAGTCCGCAAGTCTGCATGCCCAGTCCCTATTCTCTGAATATGCATTAACCCCCATCATCTTATATCCGGTAAAAGAAGACATCTGTACTTCCTTGCCTGCAACAGTATATGTCGGAAGTTTACATGCACCATAATTTTCGCCATATATTGCTTTTACATTCATAACATCCCATACACCGCTTATACCTGCTATAACATCCCCTGACTTCATTGCAGCCGCAATATCTCCATTAGGCATGCTTACAAATCCAGGATTTGATGCTATAGCTGAAAGTGCTGATTTAATATCCGTTCCTTTAATATCACCAGATTCAGAATTCCAATTACATTTATTAGTTACGCCATCAGGATTAATTGATAAATTAAGTCCTGTATTACCAAAAAATGTATACATGTACCACCCCGAATTAAATTCCATGGCAAACTTCTTTCCTGATGATGCCGCTACCGACATCATTTTATCCAATGACTTTACATCATCAGCCGAAAAATAATTTTTATCATAGTACATAAAATAACCGTTATCAGCTGTCATAGGATATGCATATATTTTATCATCTAACGTAGCCGCTTTCACCGATTCTTCAATATTAGCAGATTTTACTTTTTCAGCATCAGGTATCTCAACCAGAACACCACCTGCAACAAGTGATGTAAGCTGATCATCAGGAAATGAAAAAACATCTGCACCATTATGTACATCTGTAAGCATTACATCTCTTACTTTAGCATCTGCCTGAACATCAATTGTAATATCAAATTGTGCCTCATCTTTATAATGTTCTTTAAAACTCTCCACCATTTTTGATGTTGTATCAACATTATCTTTCTCGCTCCATACAGTAAGCTTTACAATATTATTATTTTCGTTGTCCTCTTCTTTTTTAACGTTATCTGTTCCATGTATACCACACCCTGAAAACAGAAGTGCAGATACCATAAAAACTGACATAACTTTCCTTATTTTTTTTTGCATAACAAAATTTCTCCTTTTTTTATTTTTTTACCATATTCATGTGCGTTATTCCCGTGATTCTGTCGTAAATCATATTTCTGGTATCGCTGAAAAGGCATAATACCAGGTCAACGACAAAATATGCCGCTATTATTATAAATATCCCGCATCCGATGCCATAAAACACATATTCCCAGCCGGTGGCTGTTTCTGTCAGTTTATATAAGTCATATGCATATATAAGTGAAGGAAGCTCTATCATATATAATATGATGTATCTGAAAAACAACCTGAAAATCCCGGCTTCTTTAAAATTGGTGCAGTCAGCCATAATATTTTCATTTGTGCCATTCACAAGCCTTATATTAACAAGTGCTTTTCCAACAGTCCGGCCTTTTGATGCAGCTGTAACAACAGTAAACACAATTGTTACATACGCCGAAATGCACATGATATAACGTGAATCATATATTATATTAATAATTATTTCTTTGTTAAATACAAAAAAGGCCACAACAGGTGCAATTATCAATGCAATATCAATAACCCACGCAACAATTCTTCTGAATTCTGATACAATCTCACCACGACTGTATGCTATCTCGTCCAATCTTTCTCTTTTTGGTATAAAAAATACAAAAAGCGGCGTGATTAAATATCCAGTCATTCCACCAAGCGTATTACATATAAGGTCATCAACCTCAAAAAATCTGTATGGATATCTATATATTCCATACAGACCAGATAACTGTGTAAGCTCAAAAAAGAGGCTGTACGCAAATGACATTATAAGCACCTGCCACCATTTTCTTCTGAAATAATATCTCAGATACACTCCAAATGGCAGTAATAAAAGTATATTAAATATTATCTGCCAGAAATCAGCACAGCTGAATATATTAATATATGTTGCCGGACTTTTAAAATTAATATGTGAATTTACAATCACTCTTTTAACCGCATCAAACGGCACAAGCAGCATGCACGCTGAGTCAGGTGATACAGAATCAAGCGGTGGGAGCGGCAGTATTGTCATAAAATATGACGTCAGCATATAAAATATAAACGTATATATAATTCCGGTTCTCAACACAAGTATAGAACCATATTTGTGATATTCATACAAAATATATGGTATTGTAAAAAGCAATGCAAGAACCGGAAAAACATAACACGCTGATATTATAGGTTTTAAATATATCTGCATTTTTTTAAACTTCGTAATCAAGGCATGATCTTATTGCTGTATATGGTCTTACTTTACCGTCTGCAACCGCAACATGCTTAGGATTAACAGCATATGCTTTTAATGCATCAACACTCTCAAATGTTGTATCAAGCATTACATCAGCTGTCGATGACTCAAGCCCGTTAATATTTACATTAACATCAATAAGTCCCGGAATCTGGCCTGCAAGTCCCTCAAGTCCTTCCTTTATACCTTTTTTTACACTTTCTTTTTCTTCTTTACCAAGTTCATCTTTTAATTTCCATAAAATTACGTGTTTAATCATACCTTTTATCTCCAATCTGTTTTTTACTGATATTCTAATATTATACTATATTTCGAGCTGTTTTGGCAGAAATATCAATATTTTTATTTCACAATCAGATAACTTGTAATGCAATAAAGCGTCTGTCCATTGTATACAACACGCGACCAGCCAACTTCATTGTTATAACCTGTCCTTGTAAGAATCGTTCCATTTTTAACCGACGCAACAACAATCGAATCCGAATCCGTATAACTTGGCTTCGACCTCAGATTAACTTCATCTTTCGGAGTTACCTCATCATCGCAGCTTATAAACTGAGTCATAAACTGCTGTGTTTCTGTCTGCGTCGGTGCGGACAAATCGGTTGTAAGATAGCTCGATACAGCATAAACATTCTGACCGTTATAGCTAAGCCTTGACCAGCCGCTGTCACTGATTCCTGTTCTTGTCACCGTCTCACCGTTATTTAATGTCGCAATTATTGTTGAATCAGTGTCCTGACTAGGTTTATTTCTTAATCTTACATATTCTTTTGCTGTAACAGTATCATTTACCGATGTAAAATTCATATTTGCTTCAACATCTGCACTTGCAGCCGCAGCCGTCTCACCGCTCATCGTTCCCGCACTCTGGCTGTATCCGAAATATGCAACATTTATATCAACATTTGTGCTTATTCCGCTTACATTTCCATTACTTGTATACTGCCACATTGCACATGCTCCCGAATAAGATGTTGAGGATGTATCCGGATACGGAACTGACGGATATTGTGCAACCCACATTTTATAATTATTTTCAAGTGTTGATGTATTCCATCTGCTGTTTCCTGTAAGATGCGATGCTGAAGCATAAAACATCGGCGTGTAACCTCTTGAATATATTTCCTGTAAAAATGCATCTGCAACATTAGTCCTGTCATCATTAGACATACCATTCTGCCTGCTGTCCGCCGAGTCAAAGCCCTCACAATCAAATGCCACAGGATAAGTTATATTATAATTTGCAATATAATCTGCAACCCAGCCAGCTTCTTCAATTGCTTCACTCTCATTTACCGCTGATGAGAAAAAATATACTCCGACTTTTATTCCGTTGGCTGCTGCCTGCTGCATGTTATATTTTGCATTAGTATCAGCATATATTACACCGGTTTTCTGTGTTCTGTAACCGACTCGTATCATTGCAAAATCAACACCGGATGATGCTACTTCCGCCCAGTCTATAGTTCCCTGATATTTAGAAACATCTATGCCGATTGTCGTATCTGCCGTTTCATTGCCTCCCGCCGAAAGAGTGACCGAAGCACCGCTTCCTTCATCTGACATTCCCATGTCGGCCTCATACTGAGGGTCTTCCTGCTTTTCTTCATCAGAAGAAAGTGTTGCCGTATCAGAAGCACAGCCTGTCTGCGTCACACTCTGTGCAGTTGTAGTCTCTGTTACAACATCAACCGTTCCGGCTGTCTTATTCTTTTTGCCGGAATTTATCACAACAACTATAACAACTGCAATTATTGCCACTGCAAGCAATGCCGCAACAGGAATGATTTTTCTTATGTCAAACGGCTCGTCTGTAAGATATCCGAACTCGTCTTTGTCTTTCTTAAATAATTTTATAAATTTATTCATAACATAATCTCCCAATATTTCATAATCTGCTGCCACCACCAAATGTGCACATACATGTGTATTGACTCTGACTCATTAACTGCTGAAATCGGATAAATATCTCTTAATCATAAATGCACAAAAATACGGAAATGTGTACACATTATCACTGTATCCTATATTACTATCGGCAAGCTTAATACCAAATTGAATATCAGAATAACTTTTGTTTTTTATAAGCTGACGCAGTGATTTTGAACTGTTATTATTTGATTTCACTTCTATAGGAACAAGACAATTTTTTGTTCTCGCAAGAAAATCCTCTTCTAATGTTGAATTATCTTTCTTATAATAGTATAATCCTAATCCTTGTTTTATAAAAGCTTCCGCAACAAAATTTTCATACAGTGCACCTTTATATATTCCAAGATTTTTATTTGCTCTCAAATCATCCTGAGCCTCTTCGTCCATTGTTGATATAAGCAAACCTGTATCAGGATAATATAGCTTAAATTTTGTTTCATCATAGTTACCTTTCAGCGGAAGTTCAGGATAATTAAGGCAATAGCATATTGAGACAACGCCTGCATCTTTCAGCCAATCTATACATCCTGTATATTCACGTCCTCTTGCATTTTTACTTATCATGCTGTATTGGAATTTTTTATTTTCTTTTGCAAGCTGGGCAGGTACATTTCTGTAAACACTTACAATTTTAGTCTGGTCAAGCCCTTCTGCATATTTTCTTATATCCTCCTCGTAATCAAGTCTTATCTGATTCTGTATATCCAATGTGTCAGAAAAACTGTTTGTCTTAATATACCGTTTTACAACTGCGGGCATTCCTCCAAGAATACAATAATCAAGAAATGTTTTCTTAAATACTTTAAGCTGTGTCTCGCTAAACGGCTTTAATTCTTTCATATGATTAAATATATCTTCAATCACATCACTGCCATATCCTTTTGCCCACAGAAATTCCTCAAAATCCATTGAAAACATTTCATAATCGGTTTTGTAGCCAACACTGTTACTGTGAATTTTTTTATAATTAACCCCTAATAGTGAACCGCTACATATTACATCAAATCTTCCGTCAATTTTAAATGCTTTCAAAGATGTTGCTATGTCAGGATAATCCTGTATTTCATCAAATATCATCAATGTCTCATATGCTATAAACTTTTTTTCAGGTGATAACAATGTTATATTTTTTATTATGCTTTCAACATCATATCCATCACCCAGAATCACTTTATACTTAGGTTCTAATACAAAATTAATATAAACAACATTGTTATAATTTGATTTTGCAAAATTATTTATAGATTCAGTTTTTCCAATCTGTCTCGCCCCTTTTATTATCAATGGTAACCTTTCGTCATTTTGTTTCCATTTTATAAGATAATCGTCAATCTTTCTTTTTAAATACATAACCGCACCTCCTCATATCCCTATTTTAGCACCATTTCAATCAAAAGTACACACTTCATCACGTTTCATGAGCCACTTTTTGATAATTTTACACATTTCATGAGCCACTTTTTATGTTTTTATCACATTTTATGAGCGACTTTTAAAGCTTTTTACACATTTCATGTAAATTTATCTTATTATACACGTAAAAAACGGATACCTCTACGTTATTCGTATGGTATCCGCTTTTGTATATTTTTATTTTGATATTTATTTTTATATTCCGTAATTCCGGCTTTTTCTAGTGCTCTGCACTCATCTGCTTTAACGGAAATGCCAGAAGAACTGCACCACCAACTATATTTCCAAGTGTAACAAAAAACTGGCTTTTTATTACTGCTGCCGTTCCAATATCACCAAGAAGCATATACCCTATTGTAAATGTTCCCATATTGGCAACGCAGTGCTCAAACCCTGCCAGAACAAACGCTGTAATAATACAAAACATCATTATCATCTTACCGCTCTCACTCTTTAATTTCATACCTGTATAGACAGCAAGACATACAAGAAAATTACACAAAACGCCACGTATAAACAATTCCATCGGTGTCGCATCAAGTTTTGTATATATAAAACTTCTGTAATAATCAACAAGAATCTGATGTGAGGCATTACTCCATACAAAAAGTCCGCCTAATATAAATGAACCCACAAAATTACCTATATAACTTATAACCCAAGTCTTTATCATATCTGACACTTTACATGTCTTTGTATACACACCCATCGCCATTACCATATTATTTCCGGTAAAAAGTTCTCCTCCGATAAAAACAACGAGAATTATCGCAATTGAGAAAAATATTGAACTTATAAGTTTGCCAAACTGCGGATATGTTTTTAACAAAACCGCTGCTGTCACATTAGAAAGCATAGTTGCAACAACTATGAAAAATCCTGCTACAATCGCCCTTATAAAATATTTTCCCAAATGATTATTACAAATATCAGCCTTGTTAAAAGCCGCTTTTTTCATAATCTCCAAATCACTGTCAAGCATATTTTTTCCTCTTTCATCCTTTTTGTATATTAAACACCTGCATCAAGGCACAGACCAAACGGAGATATTTTAATCCTATGATTCTTTAAAGTCAACCAATAAAACAAAAAAATACGTAATTATTACAGAAAATATTGACACTTTTATCAAATTTTTAAAAAAATAATACTTTATTACCAATTACATGTTATAATAGTTTACAAAGTAACTCAGTGAACAATTTAATATAATATATAGGGAGATTTTGCATGTTTAAAAGAAAAAAAAAGGATGAGATTTTGTCTGACCATGATGCGGTACAGATACTTGATACTATTGATAAAATTATTGCAGGTAACTTCAGCGGTGTTAATCCTGTTGACTTTAACAACCCCGAATATGGTGAAAAACTCAATAAAATGCTGCATGTTTTTACAGAAGTAAATAACCCTGTTGTAATGCGTCTCAATGAAACAATGGGTGTTATCGGTGACAACACTCTTATAAAGAATACTCTGGAACAGGTCGAATCACAGACAAAATCAATACAGCACATGGAAAATTCCAGCCAGCATCTCGAAAGTTCTATTGAAAACATTTCTGATGCAATGGGAGATATCCGCACAAACACTCACAAAATTCTATCAGTTTCACAAAATATAACTACAGACATGAATGACAGTATTAAAGCTGTCAATAAATCATCTGAAAAAATCAGCACTATCAATCAGAATGTCCAGGATTTCAAAGGAAAAATCAATAAAATAGAAGAAATTGTTGACATTGTCCAAAATGTCGCAAGCCAGAGTAATCTTCTTGCTTTAAATGCTTCTATTGAAGCTGCAAGAGCAGGTGAAGCCGGAAAAGGCTTTTCTGTCGTTGCCGAACAGGTAAGAATTTTATCTTCAAACACTTCACAATCAGCCGAAGATATTGTAAAATATGTTGCTGAATTAAGAGAAAGCATTGACTCACTTGCCTCTGCAATGGATGAGACAACTCTCACACTTGGAGAAGGAAATAAGAAAGTTGAGCAGTCGCTTGCCGCCATACAGCAAATGAATGACCAGATGGACAACATAAGCGTAAGCGTTGACAGTATATTTAACGACATTGACACGCAAACCGGTGTAACAAAATCATTAGCAAAACAAATTGAAAATATTTCTCAAAGTTATAACATTTTATCTGATGAATGTATACAATCAGGACAACGTGTATTTAAATTAGGACGTTATCTTGACAAGACCAGAAGTGACCTGGTTCGTGGATGTTCTAATATCACACAGCAGGACTGGATGCGTGTATTTGAAGTAGATCACTATGTTCTTACATGGCGTGTATACAACAATATTGTCGGATTTGAACACTTAAAGAAAAAACAGGTTGATAACCCTTTAGGATGCAAGCTTGGAAAATGGCTGAACAGCCAGACTGACAGCCGTCTTACTGAAAGTCCGGAATTTGGTCAGCTTGTCAAAACGCATGAAGTTCTTCATCACTTTGCCACTCTCTCATGGCAGGCAAAAGAAGATGGGGACGACAAAAAAGCTCTTTCATATTTTAACGATACATATGATGCTTTCTTAAAATATGATAAAGCTCTTAATAATCTCCAGAAAAAAATGCAGCAGCTTGGTTATAATAATGCAACACAGATTGTTTCATTTGAAGAATAATTGATTATTTTATCAGAAAGGATAACACACAATGAGCATCAATAATGAAAATGAAAATCCACTTGGGTACAAAAACGAGGGAAAACTTCTTGTAGGATTTGCAATTCCATGTATTATATCAATGCTTGTTACTGCGTTATACAACATCGTCGATCAGATTTTTATCGGTCAGGGTATCGGTATGCTTGGAAATGCAGCAACAAATATTGCATTTCCACTATCAACAACATGCACGGCTATATCACTCCTGCTCGGAATTGGTTGTGCAACCAATTACTCACTGCATCTTGGTGCAGGTGAAAAGAAAGAATCAGAAAAATATGCCGGCAATGGAATAATTCTTATGACTATAATGGGAATACTTTTATTTCTTATAACCACTATATTCCTTACACCACTGCTTAAATTTTTCGGTGCAACACCTGATGTACTTCCATATGCAGAAGCATATACACGTATTACTGCTATAGGCTTTCCATTTCTGATAGCCAATACAGGGATGAGCAAGCTGATTCTCGCAGACGGAAGTCCAAACTATTCAATGACGTCAATGCTTATCGGTGCAATTGTAAATACAATTCTTGATCCTGTCTTCATATTTGTATTTAAGATGGGAATGACAGGTGCTGCACTTGCAACTATTATTGGACAGATAATTTCATTTTGCATAAGTTTACGCTATATGTTTCATTTTAAAAATATAAAATTAAGCAAAAGCAGCTTTACAGTTTCAATGCATCATTGGAAAAATATTTTTATCCTCGGAGCAAGTGCATGTTTCAACCAGATTGCAATGACAGTCGTTCAGATTGTAATGAATAACACACTTGCACATTATGGTGCAATGTCTGTATATGGCGGTGATATTCCTCTCGCATGTGCCGGAATTATCACAAAAGTAAATATGATATTTATGTCATTTGTAATCGGAATATCTCAGGGAACACAGCCTGTTATCGGCTTTAATTACGGAGCCAAAAAATATAAACGTGTACGTAAAACATATCTGCTGGCACTTGCTGCAGCTTCCGGTTTATCGCTTATTGCATTTGTATGTTTTCAGGTATTTCCACGACAGATTATCAGTATATTCGGTAACGGAAGTGAATTATATTTTAAGTTTTCTGAAAGGTATTTCAGAATATATATGTTTTTGACAATCATCAACGGAATACAGCCTGTAACATCAAATTTCTTTAATTCTATAGGTAAATCAAGACTTGGTGTATTTATGTCACTTACAAGACAGATATTGTTCCTGCTTCCGCTTATAATTATTTTCCCTATTTTTATGGGAATTGATGGCGTAATGTATGCAGGTCCTATCGCCGATGCAGCCGCCGCCATTGTATGTGGATATTTTACAATAAGAGAATTAAAAGAATTGAAAAATCTCGAAAAATCTTTAGAAGCCGCAGTTATATAAAACCGCGGCTTCTGCTATTCTATCACTTACGTCTTATAGCTTTATTAATCTTTTTTTCAAGTTCTTTTTCAAACTGTTTTTCAAACATAAGTTCATATCTGCTGCCACTTACAGGCAATGCAACTTTTCTGTTTTTCCATGATGAAAGGTATATTGCATTTGATAAATAAAGACTGTTAATAGCTTCGTCTCCATTTGCAACACACCTTCCTGCTGCATATTCTGTCAGTAGTTTTTCATATGCACCATCATTTGGCTCTGTCTTTATATCTTTCCACTCATACTTTGGCTTAGCAAATAAATCACCATTTCCTCTTCTGTATTCTATTTCCGGCTTGTCAAGTTCACATACACGAAGCTGGCCTTTGTCACATACAAGAAGAGCATTATCAAGACTTATCTCCAGCCTGTTGACACCGGGTGCCTCGCCTGTTGATGCAATGAACACTCCGCTTGCACCATTCTCCCATTCCATATATGCTGTGACATCATCTTCTACCTCTATCGGATGATACTTGCCTTCGCTGCAAAATCCGGCAACATCTGAAGGGTTTCCACATATCCATGACAATAAATCAAGATTATGAGGACACTGGTTAAGCAGAGTTCCTCCTCCGTCATATTTCCACGTTGCTCTCCATTTACCAGATTCATAATATGCATCAGGTCTGTACCAGTCTGTAATAACCCAGTTTACCCTTTTAATATTACCATACGTTTTATTATCGATTATTTCTTTTATTTTTCTATAAACAGGAAATGTTCTCTGATGGAAAATGAATCCGTATTGAAGTTTCGGACAGCTTTTTTTTGCACTCTGATATGCCTCCCACATACTTCTTGCCTGTCTTGAATAAACTCCTGCAGGTTTATCACAAAGTACACTTATTCCACGTTCAAACGCTTTCTTAACAAGTTCTTCATGTGAATAATGTGGTGTTACTATTATTACTGCATCCACTGACAGACTGTTGTCATCTATGGCAGCATACATATCGTCACCCGAATTAAACTTCATAAGTTCAGGTGAAACATATTGTCTAATCATATCCCATCTTTCATCAGTAACTCTTGTTATCGCAGCAAGTTCCATGCCTTTGACATCACCTTTTGCTATCATCAGGGCATATTTTGCACCCATATTTCCCATTCCTATAATTCCAACTTTCATATTAACCGCCTTTCTGTATCCTGTTTTTTTGTTTTCTTCGAGACACTTCATGTTTTTCACAATTTTTTCATAAAATCAACAATTATTAATCACATTTTATCTGTAATATAAACAATGTCGAAAGACATTAGATAAAACCTTTTCATAAACTCCGATAGCTGTCCTGATACTCTCTCCCTTTTTTGTCAGGCAGCTGTCATTCCCCCTCTTCCCTATAATTTTATTATATAACTTTTATTTTTGCATTGGTACTTATTATTTAAATTTGCATCTAAAATTTTACATGTAAAATTAAAATTATTTGACATAATCCGTCATTAATGTTATATTATTCAACCCTATCTATTGTGGGGATTATTTTTACATCATCACAAGGAGATTTCTATGACATTTTATCAGGAATTACAGCTTAGTTCTGCAGGTTCTAAGCAGTTAATCAAAAATACACATGACAAAAAAGAAAAATTCAGACATATTTTAATATATAATTTCAAGGTTTATCTTGTAATGATATTCTGCGTTGCAATTGTAACTATTTTCAGTATGTTGACAGGAAACAGTAACAGCGTCGTTGGTGTATGCGTTCTGCTTTCTGTACTTGTACTCAGACAGGCTGATTTTGGTATTCAGACAAATCACGGACTTATTTCAATTGCAGGTATATTTGTAATATTAGCTGCCGGTCCACGTCTTGCAAATATGATGCCTGCCATACCGGCATTTTTTATTAATTTCTTATGTATAATGCTCCTTATGATTTTCAGCTGTCATAATGTCATTATGTATAACCATTCAACATTTGTTCTCAGTTATCTCCTGCTTCTGGGATATGATGTAAGCGGACACGATTATCTTATGCGAATTGCAGGTTTGTCAGCAGGCATGCTTATATGCATGATTGTTTTTTACAAAAATCAGAAAAACAGACCTTACCATCGTACTTTTAAAAATTTATTTTCAGAATTTAATATTACTTCATCACGCACAAAATGGTATATTAAACTAACTTTTATTGTATCAAGTTCAATACTTGCAATGTCACTGCTCAACCTCCCTCGTGCCATGTGGGCAGGTATCGCCTGTATGTCAGTCTGCCTTCCATTTTCAAATGACATAAAGCCAAGAGCTGTGAAAAGAGGACTTTTTAATATAGTCGGATGCCTTCTTTTCCTTGCCCTTTACTATGTACTGCCTTCATCAATGTACCCTTATATAGGAATAATCGGTGGTATCGGTGTTGGATATTCAGCAGGATATGCATGGCAGACAGCTTTTAATACATTTGGTGCATTATCTATTGCAGCAGGGCTTTTCGGTGTCCAATACGCCGTTATTTTAAGAATAAGTGCAAATATTCTTAGTTCTGCCTATACATTTATATGTGATAAAATCCTAAGCCGTATGCTTGCAAGATTTTAATAAAATAAATAACCTGAGTCCAAAAAGGAGAAGCCCGTGAGCTTCTCCTTTTGAAATATTACTTAATTAAAATGCTCTTCAAGCTTATTTGAAGATGTTTATTAAATTTTTATTAAATAGCATCAAGTGCCTGCTTGATATCGGCAATCAAATCATTCTTATCTTCAAGACCACATGATATACGTATAAGTCCCGCCGGAATTCCCGCCGCTGCAAGCTGTTCATCATTCATCTGTCTGTGTGTTGATGTTGCAGGATTAAGGCAGCATGTTCTCGCATCAGCTACATGAGTCTCAATTGCTGCAAGTTTAAGATTCTTCATGAACTTTTCTGCTGCTTCTCTTCCACCTTTTAATTCAAAGGAAACTACACCACAACCTCCGTTTGGCATATATTTCTTTGCTATTTCATAATATTTATTCGATGGAAGTCCCGGATAATTGACAAATTCAACCTTATCCTGCTTCTCAAGAAATTCTGCAACAGCCTGTCCGTTCTCCACATGTCTTGGCATACGCACATGAAGTGACTCCAGACCGAGATTTAAAATAAAAGCATTCTGAGGTGACTGAATGCAGCCCAAATCCCTCATAAGCTGTGAAGTACACTTAGTTATAAACGCACCCTCTTTACCAAACTTCTCTGCATATGTAATTCCATGATATGACTCATCAGGAGTACAAAGTCCCGGAAATTTGTCAGCATGTGCCATCCAGTCAAACTTGCCACTGTCTACAATCGCACCGCCTACAGCTGCACCATGTCCGTCCATATATTTTGTTGTAGAATGTGTAACAATATCAGCTCCCCATTCTATAGGTCTTAAATTAACTGGAGTAGGGAATGTATTATCTACAATAAGCGGTACACCATGTTCATGTGCTGCTTTTGCAAATTTCTCTATATCAAGAACTGTAAGTGCTGGATTGGCTATTGACTCTCCAAAAACAGCTCTTGTATTATCCTTAAATGCAGCATTAAGTTCCTCATCTGTGCAATCAGGGTCTACAAATGTCACATCTATGCCCATTTTTTTCATAGTTACTTCAATAAGATTAAATGTTCCACC
>OJME01000362.1_pt1 | contig 42661 bp, 42 predicted proteins | sample 1597151 | NCBI WGS metagenome assembly OJME01 (sample SAMEA2452118, study PRJEB22498) | human gut metagenome | biome: human feces; feature: human gut; material: feces | place: Australia | collected 2012
TAAAATGGGGAAAAATTTCTCATTTTAACTTGTACTAAATCTTGACATAGAACCAATTCTGATCCTGAAACCAAATGAGTTGTCCGTCCCTCTGCTGCATCTCCTGATACATCTCTGCCATAAGTTCCTGTTGCTCCTCTATCTGATTTATCATATTCTCCATCAGAGGAATAACTTCTCTGCTTTCTTCTAATGTCATTCAATCGCTCCTTCCATTGCTTTAATAAAATTCCAACCTGCCCAAACACTTCCTGCATCTTTTTCAATATCGCATTCTGCTTCTTGATAATTCGATTTTCCTCTACTTTCCAAAAGGCGGATGCAAACTGTCCTGAATGATATTTTTTCTCAATCTTTCTTGCATCTGCTTCCTCATGAATGGTCGGTATTTCAATCTTTCCTTGCCGCTCATAAGATCGATGGTCTATCTGCTGTTCCTTCTTTAAATGCAAGTTACATTCCTTCGCCCACTCACTTCGCCACAACTCACAGTTTTTCGGATTATTCCATCCTGTTGCATCGGTAACCTCACGTTTCCATTGTTTACGGTTACGAGAATCTAATTTCTGATTTCCATCTGCATCCAATACCGGAATGCGGATACCATGTCTCTCAGGAGCCTTTTTATCCTGCCACCAATTCGGATGCGTTTCATCTATAACAATATTTCCAGCCTCATCCCTGACAAATTCCCAGTCTTTGATCTCTTTATTTCCCCAAGTATGATTTTTCTTAAACGGACGCATGGTAACCAATAAATGAACATGAGGATTACCATTCCCTTTATCGTGAATGCTCCAGTCAGCACACATTCCTTTTGCTACAAAGTTTCTCTGTATAAAATCTGTTGTATATTCAATCTGTTCCGTCCTGCTCCACTCCTTCGGAAGCGAAAATTCAAATGACCTGCCAAGTTGAGCATTTGCACCTTTCTCAACTTTCAAGACTTCATTCCATAAACGTTGTTTTCGGAATACAATTTTGAACTTTTCTAAAGCTGCTTCTTTATCCTCAGCTCTTTGATAACGGATGGATTTTTGAAATCGCTTGATATTTTCATCTGGCACATTCATCCATTCTGGCGGTGCATTTTCACACATCATAAGCGAAGTATACACAACTTCCTTTTTCGAAGTGTAATAACTTACCTTACCAGTTTCCTCATTCTTCATCACATCACCATTCAGATATGCAGACGCAGCTATGATAGATTTCCCTTTGCTCCGTCCGACAATCTTTACTGTAAAATAAAATATCGCCAACTCACCTTCCCCCTTTCTGCCGTATCCGGCATTAATTTCCTGCAAATACAAATTTCAATATGATAAAACATTCATTGCTAATCTTACTCAATCCGATATGGTAAATTCCCAATTATCTGGCAGAGAAAGCAGTGTAACCACCATTCCCCTGTCACGCAAACTCAATGAATGATTTTTCAAGATATCCTTGTAAACATTCACATACTGTCCCTGCGTCTTGTTCTTAAATACTGGCATAATCAATCGCCTCCTCTCTTATGATTGTTTAAGTTAGGAAGCTGTGATATATTAAATGTGCAAGCGATACATCACAGCTTCTGATGTGTTGTTGACCTTTCTCTTGCCGGAGAAAGGTCTTTTTTATGCTTGTTTTGCCATACCATAACAGTTTTCCTCGTAAAACTTTCGGTTTGCCTTGCCAGACAACACGATAAGATTCGGATTAATAGCAAGCATGCGATCATTGAGCTGCTTAATAATCTTATAGCCTTGTGCTCGGCTGACGCCCCAATCATCACAGACTTCTGTAACGTCTACATACATCTTTTTATTCATAGGCTGATTCCCCCTTTCTTCACTTCAATGTCTTATGAAAACATTTGCGATTATTCAATGCGTACATTTTTGTACTTGTGCGATTATGATACAATATCTTTTTTGTTTCGTCAAGTACTTTTTTGTACTTTTATTCTATTTGATATTAACTTTTCTGTTCACTTTTTTATTTGTTCATGGTACAATAATGCTATTAAGCAATAAATTACTTATCGTAAAGGAGATTTTTATATGACTCTTGGAGATAAAATAAGAAAATATCGAACACTAAAAGGTCTGACACAGGCACAACTTGGCTCCATGGTCAAATTGACCGGAGACCGCATACGTCAATATGAAAATGATGTAAGAAAACCAAAGGATGGAAAACTGTTTGAGATTGCAGATGCACTGGACATAAATCCTTCTACGCTTGCTGAACCGGATTTCGATGATCCCACAAGTGTAATGCATGTACTTTTTGAATTAGAAGATATCTATGGATTGCATTTTGAAAAAGTTGGTGAGAATTATCAATTAGCCTTTTCAAAGGGAGAATATTCGAGTGCTAACTGGATTACTGAGGGACTTTCAGCATGGGTTAAAAAAAGAGACGAATTACAACCTGATATCAATGACTCAGATAGTACCATTACAGATAAGAAAAATGATTATATCCGCTGGAAGGCAAGATATCCATATAATTTTGCCGAAGAGATCACCAACAATTTTGCACTGGTGCAAAAGTTTAATGAAGATGCATCTTCCCTGCTGCCTTCTGTCAGACAACCAATCACTCGCTTCTCAGAGTTCTATCGAAGCTTGCTTGCGTTGGAAGATGCCGGAGTCAGATTCACTATATCTGTAGATGAAATTGTGAGCAGACGAAGCGCCGCATTTTATATTAAATTAGATTACATTATGAACAGTTCAGATGAAATCAAGAAACTATATATGGAATTCAGACAGTGCTGGTATGATATGAAAGAAATTGGAATTGAAATACACGAAACGCCGGTTCCTGTAAATGGATATATGAATATAGCACTATATTCCGATAACATGCAGCTTATAACATTGTTCCATGCACATATGCGCCACTTAGAAGAAAAGAATTCACCTATGTATGACGAGGAAATGTACAAGGCTGAAATTGAGGATACGCTGCGGGTATTTAATGTTCCAATAGAAGAATATGTTTAAAACCGGAGGCATCTATGTGGAAAACAATATATTCTATTGATTTTAATCTACTAATTGGTATCATTGGCGGAATTGTTTCTGGTATTTTTGTTTCTTATGTATTCCTGATTGAAGCAGAATTCAAAAATCAGTTTAACCATGTAAAAACAATGTTCACTTCCATATATGGAATTACTGCTACATACTCCGCCTATGAACACTTCAAAAAAACAAAAGGCAAAAAACGTGCTAACAAAGTTAAAGCGATTGATAATGCCGGTAACATTGCTGGAGAAAGCAGCATAGTCGATATTCTCAATAATTATTGGAATGAGCTTTCTTCCTTTTTCAATACCTACGAACCTTGGCAATATAAATTCAGACTTAACAAAATTCTAACAGAAATAAATGATATTGTTACCGATGGCAAATACATGATCAGAAATTCTCCTAAAGACTTCGTAGAAATATCCCAAAGGCTAGAAGCATGTATTGCCCTGTTTGAAGAATGCGAACAACATTACAAAAAAGAAATTCTTCTGCGTGTTGTAACAAACAAAGCAGTCCAAATCTTTCTACTGTTGTTTGTAGCATTGATAATAGTGTTAATAATCGCAGCATAGGAGAAACCTTCCCTTTTCACATGTTTGTTTCATTCAGGGCATTCCTGCTATCAATACATCTTTTTAAAAATTTTTACCACTTACACTTACATCAGTTGCGTTTCTAAGACGCCTAATCTCCTGGTGTCTTAGAAACGCATATATAGCGCGACCAAATGGAAAATCTCTTTAAAGCTTAAACATTTCAAATATTAAACATAAATTGCTATTGGAATAATCATAATTACAGGAGCTTCTATTGTTGTTGTAATTCCCCCATTTCCAATAAAATCAGCTAAAGCCGGATCATTAAATACATCTTGAAATTCTTTCATCTTATCTAACTGTAGCTTAGAAAAAACCGTATTTCTCAGTAAACTTATCTCTCCTGAATCCTTGTATATCTGCACTACTTTACCAAGGATTTTATAATTTCCATCAGTTATCTCACTCATATTATTGTTCAAGAAATAGTTCTCATCAGTAGGAAGAACCACCTTTAATCCAGATGCCTCACAAATAATATCTTTCTTTCCTCCAGCTTGTAGTCCATTGATAAGGCCCTCTATCTGAGCATTGAACTTAGCATCCGACATTAATTTATCCTTTTTGCTCTGATTATTTTTAGGCTTATCTGAAAACAAATTCGCTAAAGCCATCAATTCCTTTAATGCAGACAGCATTTCAATTAACGGATTTGTTTTTAAATTTCCTTGTATTTCAACAAAATCCCCTATTTTATATGTATCAATATTCCTGTTTATCAGTTGGTCAGTCTCCAAGTCGGCCTTCAATTTCTGAAATAACGATACTGTTGTATGTGTTCTCTCTTCCATTATCGTTTGATCGCTGCTATTTCCTGATTTTAAATTTCCTTTTAATCCAACACTAAACAATGCAAATAAATTGCTCATTCCAATATTGGCTTCAGCGCCTTCTTCTCTGTTTTTACTTTTTGAAGTCTGTATATTTTTCACCTCTGAAAAGCCATCTTCTATTGTAGCCAGCATATCAAACACAATTTTAGTATTAAGATATATAGGTATCGTTAATTTGTTTTTGTCAATCTTTTCTCTCAATCTTATCCCTCCCAATCATTTTCTTAATTAACTCTATCGAGTTTTCTTCTGACGAAACATTCGTTCCCAATTCACCACGAAACGCTTTTGCAAGAATTGATTTTTTCAATTCAGCAATATTTTCAATCATATTGCTCGTAATATCCTTTACATCGAGTTCTTTTTTTATCAATGGCTCAATTATTTTTAAAATCTCTGTTTGTTCTTCTATCGTCGGAACATCAATTCTGATGCTACCTAATTCTTTAGAATTTATGTTATGAATTCCTGATGATGATTTAGCTTTTGCAAATAACTGTCCTCTTGCCATTGATGAATTAATATACCTAACAAGATATTTAGGCAACACTTTGTCAGATGCTTTTATTCTGATTAAAAAAGAAGCATATGCATACCTTCGCTCAAGTGCTGGAACAATTGCACATTTTCCAACTAAGTCTCTGCTTCCATTAGAACGTATTATCAAAATATCATTTTCAAATACCTCATGATAACTATTTCCCAATTCACCTTGCATATATTTCAAATCCGAAAAGTCAATAACACCTTCGCCTATATTAGGAATTCTTAATACAGGAGTTCCATTATTATTATAATCGCTTTTTTCAGATGAACCATACTTTAATCCTGATACAATTTTAGATAATGTGGAATTTTCCCAATTATAATCAACGCTGTTTTCTTTTCTCCAATATTGTGTCAATTTTCCGCTAAATGCATTATATAAAACAGCCTCAATATTAGTTTCAACTCCATCTATAACTTCCTGTGCTTTCTCCTTTGCTTCATCCAACTTTGCAAACAAACTCTCAATTTGCTCTACAATTCGTTGCTGCTCTGATAGTGGTGGAACTGGAATCTCAAATTCATTAAGGTTTCCTAGTCTTATATAAGGAATTGCAGTCCCAAACATTTTATCGTTATTATAATCAACCCATCTGTATTTAAAATAATAGTATAAATACTCCGTTATAATATTTTCCTTCGTTTCTACTATGTATGTTCTTTGGTATGCTTCAAATTTTCCTTCATAAATGGATATATTACCAATATCTCCATTACCAGCTAACAATATAGCCTTGCAATCATATGAATAATCATCACATCTAATTGGCTCAGACGCACAAGTAAAAAAATAATATTCTCCATCTTCATTGCCATAATTTGCATCTTTTCTCCCTGTTCTTATATCAGCAATATAAGATAACTTTACCCAACACCAATTCTCTGGCACTTCATATGGTTGTTCCTCTACGGGCACCAATGCTTCTTCTAATGTAATCTTTTTGCTCTTCGCCTTCGCCATACTACTCAGCTCCTTCCAACGCCTTAAGTTCTTTTACCACACTCATAAGCAAATCAACAGCTTCCTCAAGCTGAGCAATACATTCTTCTCCAGATTCAATAGGATCTGGCAGGTCATCATAATCAAGTACAGAATCATCTTTAATTAATCCGAGGTCTAGGCTGTGATTCTTTCCTTCCTCTGATATCTGATCATATGTATAGCAACTCCATCTCTCATCCGATATACTTTTCCTGTCTTCTGCTGTATATGCAACCTTAAATCCATCGAAATGCTCTGCCTTTAATGGATTGGTTTTGCCAAATGAAGGCATATTTGTCCTTAAATCATAGAACCACACTTCCTTAGTGTTATCCTTATCGGTTGTTCCTCTCGTAAAGAAAAGTACATTTGTCTTCACACCCTGTGCATAAAATATTCCGGTTGGAAGTCTCAGCACAGTATGCAGAGTACACTTATCCATAAGGTCTTTTCGTATTCTCTCGCCCTCTCCATCTGCAAACAATACATTATCCGGCAATACTACAGCAGCTCTTGCCTTGCCATCAGCTTTGAGTGACCGATAAATATGCTGTAAGAAATTAAGCTGCTTATTGCTTGTCTGGAATGTAAAGTCATCTCTGTTTGCACGCTCTCCTCCCTTTTTTGTTCCAAAAGGAGGATTTGTAAGAACAACATCAAATCCATTCATCTGCTTACCCTGATTGGATAACGTATCACACAGATATATCTTACCATCAATATCATGAAGCATTGCATTCATAAGAGCCAGCCTATGAGTCTCATGTACAAGTTCTGCTCCTGTAAATGCTTCATTCTTCTGAAATGCCTGCTGTTCTGAAGTCAGAGAGAATAAGTCATCTGTATGTGCCTTTACATACGCATCCGCCGCTATCATAAATCCAAATGTACCACATGCAGGATCATTGCATCTTTCTCCCGGATGAGGTGCTATTAATTCTGTCATTACATCAATAAGTACTCTCGGAGTAAAATACTGACCTGCTCCTGACTTTTTCTCATTTGCATTTTTCTCTAATAATCCCTCGTACAGATTTCCAAGTCCTTCTTCTTTTGCAGAATACCAGTCAAGGTCATTGATGTTTGTAATGATTTTCTTTAAATTTGCTGGCTCTTCAATATTACTTCTTGCCCCTGAATAAATTTCCTGAATACGACCTGTACCTTTTTCGCCCAGCTCACGAAGCAAGTCCTCGTAGAATTTTTTCAACGCAAGTCCATCTTTTTCTGCTAATCTATCCCAGCGGTATTTCTCTGGAATCTTATCCTCGGTTCCTGTTTCCTTTGCCATCTTCAAAAACAAGATGTAAGTAAGTTCTGTAACATACTGGTGATATGTAATACCATCATCTCTAAGAACATTACAGAGATTCCACAACTTTGCTACTATTTCCTGATTTGTCATCTATCATTCTCTCCTTGTAATTTATGCTGAATACATATATCCATTGATTTCATCAATAAACTCATCTAATTTCTGCCCAAATGCCTTGTTTACCGCATTATAACCACCTTTGTTCTTAAATGCATCCGAATCAAAAGTCTCTCTGTTGAGCACTACCTCCTTAAGAAGCTGGGCTTCAATCCTATCCAACCATCCTAACTGAATTTTGCTAAGCTCCGGATGATTAGCCTTTGTCTTTACAATGGCGTTATGTATACGGTCATCTTTACTAATCAAAGCATCTCCAATGCTTCGCTGACGAATAAAGCTTATGATATCCGCTGCAATATCTTCATTTGTCATTTCTTTCCATGCCGTCTGCAGCATAGTCTCGTTGAAATGCTTGCCATCAAGGATAATCTTCAAATCCTTTAGTGACTGTCTTGTTAATTCCTTTGGACGTGTAGCAACTATATTCAAAGCTGCTATCTCATTGATATTATTATCTATAAAATCTCTAAATTCTTTTAGATAGTCCTCTGGCCTTGTAGCATCACCATATCCTCTGGTATGACTACGAATCTCGTCCGGCTCATCACTTATGAACTTTTCTCTTTCCTTTGGCATCCTCTTGACATATTCAAACGCCTGCCTGTTATTCTTTACAGTTTCAATTGCCTTATCGACCGGCATACTATGAATTTTCTCTATAAATTTCTCTGGCGTCAAACCTCCAGTTATCTGCTCAAATCGTGCTCTGTACTTATCACTCATCTGTGATTTATTCCTACGCATTTTGGCAACGATAAGGTCAATCTGGTTTTTCCTTGCCCTATCGGTATCTAATGAATCAATACCATCAATTAAATCATCAAATGTAGTTGCTGGATTGGCTACTACTGGTTTCATTGTGGAAACAGGTTCTAACGCATTATAGACACCTACTGCATCATATATCTCAAAATGTGTCTTTCCTATTTCAGGACATAATCTGGTAGCTCTACCAAGCATCTGTTCAAACAAGATTCTTGAACGGATTCTTCTCATGAATACAAGATTCTCTATCTCCTCTACATCAATACCTGTTGTCAATAAATCTACTGTAACAACGATATTAGGATATGTTTCATTCTTAAATCTCCGAATGGCTTCCTTTATCTTTACAGGATTACCATTTTCAATTGATCCGGTAATCTTCATTACCGCTTCCTCAGAGATTCCAAGATTCGTGTAGTAATCTTTTAATATCTGAGTAATCATATCTGCATGAGCATCATCTACTGCAAAGATAAGAGTTTTCCCTTTTTCGTTAGGATCAATATCCTTTGCAATTTCCTGTAAGACTGTCTCATTAAAGCTTTTGTCAACCACTCGCCTATTAAAATCTTCAACTTCAAATTTCAGGTCATCTTCCAATTCTGAACTGTTTGTAATTTCATTTGTAACAGGATCATATATCGGTACTGTTGAACCTTTCTCAAAGCTGATTCCCTCTTCTGATAACTTTGTTTTGATAATATGCGGTGCATCATGGTCAACCAGAAATCCATCGATGACTGCTGTACGATAATCATATGAATATACAGGCTTTCCAAATATCTCTGTTGTATGAAGAGCTGGCGTTGCTGTAAGTGCAATTTTTACTGCATCAAAATAATCAATTACCGCCCTGTACTTACTTCGGAAGTCATTCTGGTCACGATACAGTACCTCATCATCTCCCATTTCTTTGTCCAGAATATAGCCCCTGTGCGCTTCATCTACGATGACCAGGTCATAATCTGATACTCCAAGACTCTTATCTGACTCATTGTACATAATACGTTTCACAAGGCTCTGAACAGTAGCAATATGCACTCTGGTGTCCTTCTCAAATTCTTTATCTTCTAAAGACTTCACATCATACATCTGATTCAAAGTAAGTAATTCTTTAAGCTTAACCTCTTTGAATGTATCCATAGTCTGATCACCGAGTGATGTTCTATCGACAAGATACAGGATTCTCTTAAATCTCCCAGCATCAAGGAATCTATAAATCATTCCAAGCACAGTCCTTGTCTTACCTGTTCCCGTAGCCATTGCAATAAGTGCTGTCTGCTTATGTTCTGCTATTGCTTTTTCGGCAGCCTGAATCGCTTCTATCTGATAATAACGAAGATTTAAACCATCAGGGTCCTGCAATACCTCATATCCTGTAGCAGCTAACTTCTTATCAGCCTCTACAATATCTTTTTCCAGTGCCTGCTCAATACCTTCTGGTGTTGACCATCCAGATAACGCTTTTGGTGCGTTAAATGGTTCTCTGACATCCAAGCACCATATTCCTGACATCTGTTCATACTGCTTAATATATGGTCTGCCATTGGTGGCATAAAGAAACGGAACCATATATGCACCAAATCTATTTATTACATACTTCTGATGTTCTGACTTAATCATCTTTGCATAATCCTTGCACTGACCATCTAACACTGATGAAATATTTGTATGCTTCTTCTTTGCTTCCACTATACCTACAAGCTTTTCCCCTATAAATAAAGCATAGTCTGCATAGCCATTATTTCCTGTATTGGAATCGGTAGGCCATTCTGCAATAGCAAGATTCTTTCCCTTAGTTGGTCTTGTACCCTTAGAATATCGAAGTTCCGTTGTATTAGCTTCCCATCCGACCTTTCGGAGCTGCTCATCAATAAGTTCTCTTGTCTGTGCTTCTGACAAATGCACATTAAGTGCCTTCTGGTACGCTACAGTTCTACGTTTACTGTCCGCCCCACCATTTTTCTGTATTTGCTCAATTTCAATCAATAATTGTTGGTTGCGTTCTTCCAGTTCTGCATTTTCTTTTTCAAGGTCAGCTAAACATACAGTCATATCAACTGGCTGTACATACCCTGTCGGCTCATAATTATAATCACCATATGTCTGCATATACCATACGCATAATTCATACATTAACTGCAAATTATTAAGAGCTTTTTCACATTCATCCGCAGCATTATGAGCGGCATCATTTCTGGCTTTTCTAAGAATATACAAAGTGTTATCAATCTCTCTTGGTAACAAATCATTATTCTTAAGTATTCTGATTCTGTTGGCATGTGTATTATCATATGCCGGCTCTGCTATGCCGTCATATGCAAGCATATACTTTACCATTACTTCTGATAACATTCCCTGCTTGATAATGGATGTATTAGGATCAGAATATACATACTTTTCTGATAAATCGCCAAGTTTGGCAAGGTCTGTCCAATGTGATTCCAAGAATTGAAAATTACTCATAATCAAGCCTCCTTTACAAATCGACTACGTACTTCATCAAGCTCCTTATCAATATTTCTCAGTTTCTGTAGTAGTTCCTCATAGTTTTCAATAAACTTTCTGTTATCTTCTACAACAATTCCTTCACTTGCTTTAAGTGTAACATACTGCGTTGTACATAAGTTATATCCATTTTCTGCTGCGATTTCTTTCGTGATAGTATTTGATACTCCCTCAATAACTTCACGATTTCGATATATTTCAGTAATGCGTTGAACATTTTCGTCTGTTATGGTAAAACCCTTTATTATCTTCATAAAAAAATCTTTGGAATTTATCATTATAATATCGTCATTCACTTTATTTTTCTTCAATATAACCAAAGCTGTTGCAACAGATGCGTATGGGAACAGCATATTTTTAGGAAATTCAATAATAGCTTCAATATAATTATCATCTACCAGTTTTTGTCTGATACTACCTGTACTGCCTGAACTAAACAACGCTCCCATTGGAACAAGTATAGCAGCAATTCCATCATCCTTTAATGAAGCTAATGCATGTCTGATAAAAAGGTATCGTGAATCGCTAGTATGTTCATACATGCAATTATCAGATGGTATATTCATTATATACTCTTTACTATATCTTCCACCAAAAGGGGGCTCAAGTATAATTCTATCATACTTTTCATTCTGCTCTATCGGATTATATAAGGAATCCGCACATTTAACGGCTCCAATTTTATTACCACTTAGAATTGTCATAATAGCAGCAATTCCTATAATTGAAACATTAATATCTTGAGCAAAAACCCTTCCTTTACCATTTGCTACAGAATTTACTAAAATACCCGTTCCGCAGCATGCATCATATACTGACATATCATCTTCTACTTCAATAAGTGTTTCTGCAATCTTGGGTAATGATTCAGCTCTACAATACTCTCCGCTTCCTCGTCCTCCACCACTTGCAATCATTCTATCCAATATTATTTTTGCAATATTATAGATTTCTGTCTCATCTTCAAAATTCAAATTATTAACTTCTTCAAAAATAATTCTCACATTTTCAGCATCCGCCTTCTCAATAGCTGAATCAAAAGATTCTCTCAACACACCTTCTTCTATTCTAAACTCTTTTTCAACCGCACTTACATATTCTAATAAGCCTTTAGAGTCTATAAGTTTTCCATAAGTCAGTGATAAATATCCAAGAGAAAACTTTTCATCATAAGAACTGAATTTTTCCTTCTTCAACTCAAGATATTTAAATAATAATCCATAAAGCATCACTTTATGTAATTCTGTTATCTCAAATGCTCCACGTAATTTATTTGCAGCAACCCATAGATTTTCTATCTTTTTAATCTTCATTGCCAATACCCTCCTTTATGCTTGCTAATACAACATTTTCCATCAATTTTGTTTCATTATCTATCATTTCCTGAAGAGTAGCTTTCTTTAATCCACTAAGTACAAATGCTTTTCCTATATCCTGCATATCCTTCATATTAAGTTCAGGTACTTCCAATGCCCTAATATCAGTAATCTTAATCATTGGTCTTGCTGAACCTACAACCTTTGCAGTAAGCTCGTCTCTTACATATGACGAGTTAAGAAATGCTGTCAAATACATAGCATCCATCTTATCATTATCTGTAATTCTAATCGCTGCGCAAAATGATGGAATGGCAATCCCTGCATTTTCTTCATTAACATATGCTGCGTCGTATGGAGTTGAAAGCTTTATTACCACATCCCCTTCATGCGTGTATTTTTCTTCATCAATCTGCTTACCAAGTTCTGCTTTGCCTAAATCCTCTTTTACAATTACACCCGATACAATTGCTTTAGGAACTAATACTTTCACATTTTCTACAACCTGATTGCCAGCATCTTTATCAGCTGTCACCCTTGTCATAATCTGTCCTGCTGTTACACTTGCTATATTTTCTAATGTCATACCTGTTTCCTCCAAGTCATACTAAATATCTATCCTTTAATAGTTTCAAATCACACAAATTAATCTTTTATCATTATACCTCCTTTACATCATCTTGTACAGTTCATTTCATCATTAATGTCGAAATATATATGACGTTCCGCCTTTATGGTTATAAAATATCACGTCATACCTATTATGTCAAGCATTGTTTTGAAATATTTTTAACGTTCATTTATCTTTAATAATAAAAATGTCTTGAAAATGAATTTTCATTCACCTTCAAGACCTAATTTCTATAGATATCTTCCTTATTCTACTATCTAATTACATCAAGAAACTGCAAGCATTTTGCAAGCACAGAAAACGGGAAGTCTTGATTTATAAGGCTTCCCGCTATTTTTACATTATTCAAACTCTTCCCGAGGTTTTTATCAGCAACTCATAAATGCTGATATTTCCTGCATTTATGGCACTTCTATTTCGCAAAATATCGCTCTTTTCACATCGTTTTTAATACTTTTAGTAGCAAATTAGTTGCAGTATCTACACCGATAATTTTCCATCGGCTTGATATAATCTACTTTTTTATTACTCACAATGAATAAATTCCTGTGCCTGTCAGGTTATCTATTCCGCCTGCTGCCACACCAAAACGAAAGGAGCATTACCATGAGCAATCAACATAAAAATCCAACTATCAGCTTTAGAATTCCTGACGCTGAACGTAAACAAATCGAAGCCCGAATTCTTGCTAGCGGAATGATGAAAAAAGATTACTTTGTCCGTTCCTGCATCTACAACCACATCTGTGTTGTTGGCAAGAAAGAAACCATATATCCCCTGGTGCAAACTGTGAATGCATTTTATCTACAATTACTTGAAATGCAGAAGGCATTTACAACAGCTGGCAGCATTCCTGATACACTTCCTTCCTCGGAAGCAATTAAGGAATTACAGACCGAATATACCAATATGCTTTCTGCTATTATCGATCTGCTGGATGGTGCAAAATATCTGTGGAAAGGAGATCATCATGAATAACAATCTTAATTTCCAATTCGGTATGTATGAGCCTGCTACAGACTCCATCATTGTTAATACCGGCAAGAACTCCATTCTTGTTATCCGTTGTAAGGAATGTAATTCCAAAGTAATCTTTGATGACCCAAATGACATTGTATATCTGTATTGGTTGGCGGAGGAAACACCACTTACTTATGCCAAGCTTGCACTAAAGGAAAATGGCTTGCAAGATTATGTGGATGCGATGAATTGGTTTAACTGAACCAAAAGAGTTATTCCATTAGTGAATTAATTGGAATTTCAACTATAGATCACAACCACCGGCTGAGCCGGTGGTTTGCTGTTTTCCCTACAATGGTAATTTGCCGACTTTGGCTAAAACCCCGTTCATTACTTCAATATTGAATTATCTCTTAAACGTTTCTCTAAATCAGCCTTTTGCCCTTCACATTCACGCCAAAAATAATCATACCACTCAATAACCATCTTTACTTTTTGCATACAATTACTTATTACTTCATCAATTTCAATAAGCTGACATTCTTGCCCTACAATAAGAATATAATATAATTGCGTTACATCATAAAAGAAAATGCTCTCTATATTTATCTCACTGGCGTACCAGCGATACATATCTTCCTCCAGTATTTCAGCCTGCTTCCAAAAAGCTGTCTTCCATTTTTCTTTATCCTGCAATAATTCCTGAAGCGAATTTAATATCAAATTGATGTATCCTGTAAACAATGGTTTATTCATTGTAACAAATGCCTTTTTCTTTTTCTCAATCAAATCATTCCACCGATCTATGATTATGCCGCTTACATGAACTAAAATATAATTTTTTGATGAATCTGGCAGCCTTTCAAACTCAGTCAATAGAATATCTGGTTTGTAATCTTGTATTGGCATATCCAAATGAATTGTTTGTGCAAAGATCTCCAATGCGTTTTTATCAACCTGTGAAAGGACAGTAAAAAGCAGCTTCTGCCAACAGGAATTGCTTTCATTCTTTTGAATCCATCTCTTCCAGAGTTTTAAATCAATATTTGATAATTTCTTAACCGCCGCAATAATCCCCTCTTGACACAGTAAATCCTCTTGCAACCTCTTAAGCAAAATTCTGGCACACTCATAATAAAAACATGGATACTCTACATCCATCTTTGTAAATGCGACAATCATATATGTCTCACAATTTGAGGAAAGATTCCCCCAATAATCAATAATGCTATCTCTTTCCGCTAATATCCTACACAACCGTTTTGCATCCTCATCATATGCCTTCTGAAACAACTTACGAACAAACGGATCAGAATTCACCCCCCTTCCTCTTTCACATGCCTCAATAAATTCATATATCTTATCTACGTCTCCGCTTTTCAATCCTTCTTGCAAACGCTCAAAAAACATACGATCTGCTCTTTCTGCATTTTCTGCTATTTTTGTATTGAATCTCAAGGTATTAATTGCTCCCCAAACATCTTTCTTGATTTCGTTTTCCACCATTACATTCCCCTCTTCCATACAAGACATTCCGGATCACTTAACTCTTCCCAAAGTTCCTCAAAGGCATCTACTAACATCTGTGGGTGTTCCACGCTTTGTATGATATGATGCTTTTTCCCGAGACTATTTATTGATGTACCAAGTGACCAGACCTGTGGTCTATCCTCATCTTTTCTCACATTCATAAGGAAGCGATCATGAAAGCTGTACCCATAATCCGCCCACTGACACCTAAGCTCTGCATGTATGCCATAATGATTACTGCGCTTATCCATGATTTTCTGCTGCTCACTTATCCATGCATGTACACTCATCTTACTCTTTTCAGCTATCTCTCCAGAAGTAATCGCATAAAGTTTTACATTCATGCTTGTCGTAAAATACCACGTATGTAAAAGATCCTCAACTGTCAAATACGGATCCCATAAATATACATTTCCAATCGTTACACGATTCATTAACGCAATCACATCTGCTACTGCTTTATTCGCCTGTATATTTCTTCCATACCGCCTAAACTCAGCCCTTACATATAATTCTTCTACTCGCCTGTCATATTGACGGTTCCTGATATAATCATCGCGCATACGATAGATTGGCGGACCTACACAAATGTCTTCTGCACACACTGGCTCAAGAGTACTTACAAGAGAACCATTTTCATCATATATCAAACGCTGTTTCCCATACTGCGCCCCCATTTCCATTATAGTTGAAATTTTCCTCATGAAACTTGTATCCTGGCGTGACAATATCAACTGCCGCTTCAAATCAATTACTGTAGTCTTACAAATACGTGAAGCATCCCCAACTGTAAATGTTACATTACAACCATCCCTAGTAAATATCTTCGTACCAAACGCAACAACTGAATTATCTGTATTACCTTCCGATAACAGCATAAACTCATCATCTTTTTCACATTCTTTACAAAACGAAACTTGATATGTAAGTTCACTCTCCGTTTCATTTGTCGAATAGGATGAACTTACATTTAGAGAAGGAAACTGAAACACAAAATTCCCAATGCGATCTGAAACAGAGAAAAGATCAATCGGGAGCACACTGTGTATTTTTTCTGTCAGTTTTTCCAGTTCCCTCGGCGTCCATATCTTCAAAACTGTCTTATCTATATCAAAGAATTCTAAAACATAGCTTCCGTTTCTAAAGTTGTTTTTCAATATCTTATTCAGTAGTATTTCTATTGTACTGTCCTGTTGTATAAATACCTTGGTAATTCCTTCCAGATGACCAACTTGTAAATCTCCATCGCCTATATCTATCCTTTGCTTTTCTCTGCTTGTACAAAGCATTTTGAAAATGTCTCTGATTTTCGATACTTCAAAAATCTTTCTTTGTATTCCCAGTGAATATTCATCTGTAAGTCTCTCTAATTTCTCAAATAAATTTTCAGACTTTTCAACTACGGATATTCTCTCTTCAAATGTAAAAATCGTATATATATTACTGGTCGATTTCTGCTTTTTATTCCAAAAAAAGATAGATATCATTTCACAACAATTATAATCTCCCAGACTCTTGCTGGAAATCAGTTCATCATATTCCCTAAGCAAATATTCTGTTGAAATATTTTCATTTATCCCTTTTCCCCTATACATAAATCATCCGCCCTTTATTCAAATATAAGACTATCGCTTGTGCTTGATGTACCTTCTATTTTTTGTTGCAGCTGTACATGTTAATAGTTCCATATCAACTAATTCATTTAACAACTGCCGTGTTCTTGGTCCTTTTAAACCGATTTTTTCTGCCACCTGTTCTGTGCTGTATTCTATATCTTCATCCATACTGTGAAGAATCTGTTTTTGTCTATCTGACAGATTTAAACCATCAAGATTTGATAATTTTGCTATTTTTTCTGCTGATTTTTCTGCTGATTCTGCTGATTTTTTTGCTGATTCTGGGTTTGTATCTGATGTTTCATTATCAGATTTAACCATCTTCAAAACAAGCGTCACCTGATTAAGATTCGTATCCTCCATAAGCTCCGGTCTCACCCAGCCCTCTTTCTCCCATGTATCAAGAATTGTAGGAAATCCAGAACCGGCATTATCACCAAAACCAACTAATCTAAGCATTGTCTGCATATGCGGATTCCTTGATTTGGAATTGCCTCCACGGTAAATATCCTCTAGCGGCAGTTTCAATATTCCCGGATTCGTAAATTCAAATTCTTCCGACCTCTTGATTACCTTCAAAACGCCCGCATCCATGAGATAATCTGCATGAATTATTAGATTAACAAACGCCTCTCTTACTGCTTTATGCACTGGCGTCTCATCTATACGCTGTATACCCTCAAGCTTAAATGGTTTCTTCAAATCTTCTGTTAACTTCGGCGTAACCTTTGTAAAGAAATTAAACAAGTTATTCTCCCATGTTCCATCATAAGTAATTCGGTCATTCCAGCGAATATCTGCCGTTACTTCGCTCTCATTACGATAATCCATAAACACATTATCGAATATTTCACGAATAGCCTGTCCCGTACCAAACATCATAAGTCCGGCAAGTGTAAGTCCCTCTACTCCCGTTCTTCTGTCTTTCCTGTAGCCGCCAAGCTTTTCAAGAAATGCTTTATCATCCAGAGCATTCCATACATGACCATCGTTTCTGATTTCAAAAATCTGACGATACCTTCGAAGTGTTTCCTTATCAATATCATCCATGGTGTAATATTCGATAATCATGTTATCATTACCTTCGGGATTCTGATCTCGTATCATTCCCCTGACTTCATGCTCTGTTGCATGATAATCACCTTCATGATTTCTTTTATATGTTCCCTTGTATGGATTTTCTCCAATATACACCGGGCGCATATTAAAATCAGCTCTTGGCACATGGATCACAATAAGACTGGTTCCATTTTCTTCAACGACATAAACATCTTCGTCTTTTAAAATGTTGACATTGACCTTGCTGCCGTTAATGGTATTCCAGAAATCTTCTTTTTGCTTCTCCGGATTATCAATACCCTGTATAATAAATCTTTCTTTCGGCTTCTTTTTCGTCTTATCTTCCTTAACACCAAGGATAATGTATCCACCTTTTGTATTGGCAAATGCAGAATATGACTCATACGCAGACTTTGGTACACTATTCTCTGCTTTTTTGCACTCTACATCAACTTTTTCGCCTTTGTAGATAAGCTGTTTTAATTCCTGCATGTCCATTGCGGCACCCTCTTTCTGAAAGAATTCCTATTTATTATTCGTAATTATAAGTTTTTCATTCTCTCCTATCATATGGTCCTTGTAATAGATCCTATATTGGCAAGCTTCTGGCGTTTCCACATCAAATCCCATTGCATCTCCATAGTAAAATATATGTATCATTATAGCTTAACTGTCCAATATAAATTTACACAGATGTTGATAAATATCGATAGGATTGTGGCGCACATGATACTCCGATGTCTTGAAGTGTTAACGGCTTATCATACTCAACCATATTCTTTAATCGATACGCAAACGCCTTTTGAAATAATCCCCTCTGTGTCTTACAACCAGAAGTGACCATCTAATATAAATTCATCGCCCTTATCTCACAATGCTTCTATTACCCCCAATAGATATAATTATTTTTCATCAACATCAGATAGATACAACTTTATCAATAGAAAAATCTTTATTTCTCATTTCTTAAATCAACTTACCTACGGAATATGTATTGATACCAAGTTGTTCATTCACCGGATTGCAAAAATATGTATTTCCTACACCATGAATTCCACTAACAAAAATCATACAAAAATCCTTCTTACAATTTATTTACCTTCATTTGCTAGTTTTTTCACATCTGTATCAAACACGTCATCAGTAATTAAGTTAACAACCCCCATTTCAAATGGGGGTTTATTATTTCACCCTCCAGGTGCTATTACTGGTTCCGCCCAAGGCGGGATTTCGCAGCACCATTTTTACTTGTTGCCTCCTAAAGAAGGCTCTTATCTTCTTCCATCCTCTAATTTGTCATTCTCTTCTTGTTCCTGAATGTATTTTCTTATCGTATCTTCATTTACATTTCCTACTGTACTAACATAATATCCTCTCGCCCAAAAATGTCTATCTCCCCATTTTTGTCGATATTCTGGATGCCTGTCAAACAACATCAATGTACTTTTTCCTTTTAAATATGACATAAATTCTGATACACTTATTTTCGGCGGTATTGCCACATACATATGTATATGATCCACACATACACTTCCATCAAGCAACTCAATCTGCTTCATCTCACACAGCTTATTTATTATCTCTACTAAATCTCTTTTTGTTTCACCATACATGATTTTTCTACGATATTTAGGAATAAAAACTATATGATATGTACAATTCCATCGTGTATGTGTTATACTTCTATTATCCATTTGGATACCTCCTATGTCTTGATGATATGGCCTGCGAAACCAATATCATTATAACATAGAAGTTTTTTAGTACTCTAGGCAACGCTTCGGCTTCGGCTTTGCCTGGTCCCCCATTTCAAATGGGGGATTTAAAGAACTATTCATTAATCTTTTCCATAATTTATTGTAACAAATAGCCATAATTTCAAGCCCCTTTGCCTTTCATAAACACACTTTAACTATTATATATACTATATCATATTTATTCCTTTTTCTCAATTGTCAATTGATTTTTTCAATTATAGAATTTTAGGAATTTTTGACAGCACCTACCATCCCCCAAACCCTTTACCTCATCGGCATTTACCGGCTCCTGCACATCCATATCACTGTCGAGACATTCTCCCTTTGACAGCTTTGCTGCTATATTTAACACCAATGTGGTCTTTCCATCACCCGGATCTCCCTGAATAATTGTCAGCTTCCCATATGGTATAAACGGATACCACAGCCATTTCACTTCCTGTGACTCAACCTCCGACATCTGTATCATCTTTAATTCTGTCTTCTGTCCTTCCATAAAAGTCCTCCATTTACCAATCTTTTATTTGCTCCTAAGAAGAACCTCTGCTATACTCTAGTTGTATTTACAGGTGTAACAGAGATTTTCTTTTGTTACCGCAAGTCCTAACAGTTGCCGCTGTCAGGACTTTTTTCTTTATCAATCTGTACTCCCTGCCAGAGATACTTGGCACCATCCAACATTGCAATAATCGCCTGTAACATATCCATACAGTCATTTCGCATATCTTCCAATCCATCAGCAGTAAGTGTTACCTCCTGCTGTTCCAGTTGTTTTACCAGTTCTGAGAGATTTGTCTGCATATTCTGCAGTTCCTCTACAAGTTGGTAAATGACCTCTTTCTTTCCTACAACACATATTCTGTTATAAATGCAGGAACGTACAAAATAATCTTTCTTCTGCATACCACTTGCAAGTATCCTTGCTTCAATCATCTCCCGTTCTCTGTCTGATACACGAAAGCTGATTGTTGGATGTTTGTGTACTCCGCTCATAGCTCGTCCTCCTCATTCTCCAGCTCTAATCTGTCTGCCAGTTCTGCCTGCTTATTCGGATATAAATGTGAATAAGTATTTAATGTTGTTTCTATCTTTTCATGTCCCAGCCGCTCTGCTATTGCCAATGGCTGAAATCCAAGTTCCACCAGCAGTGATGCGTGGCTGTGACGCAGATCATGAAGACGAATTCGCTTTACCCCTGTTTCCTTAATGCCACGCACTATTTCATGTTCCATATAAGACTTTGTAAACCGAAACATTCTTTCATTCGGCATAATCCCATATAAATGACTGCAATATTCTTTTAGTTCTTCCGCTAGGAATGGTGGAATTGTAATCTTACGATTGCTCTTTGGTGTCTTAGGCGGTGTAATTACATCCTTTCCGTCTATTCTCTGATATGATTTGGAAATGCTTATAATACGCTTTTCCAAATCAATATCTTCATAGGTAAGTGCAAGTAATTCTCCTATACGCATTCCTGTCCAATACAGAAGCAAAAATGCCATTCTCGCCTCCGGCTTCTTATCCATAGAAGGAAGAAACTGTTTAAATTCCTGCTTTGTCCAAAACTCCATATCGTCAGCTTTGCTTTTTCCGATACTTCCTGCTTTTCTGCAAGGATTATCTTTCAAGTCATAATATCTGACGGCATAATTGAAAAGTGCTGCCAACTGGTTATTAATACTTTTAAGATAAGTCGGTGCGTACCCCTGCTTAATCAGTTCATTCTGCCATGCACGAATATCCGCTGTCTTAATCTCACACATCTTTTTCTTCTTAAAATACGGCGTAACCTTTAGGTCAAACACATATCGTTTATTCTTAATCGTACTTTCTCTAAGTCTGTTCTCCATATCAGAAAAATAGATTTCAACAAAATTCTCAAAGTTAATATCCAGATCCTTTCTCTGCTGTTGCCTGAAATTACGCTCCCATTCCTCAGCTTCTGCTTTTGTCTTAAAACCTCTTTTGTTCTTCTTATGGCGTATGCCTTGCCAGTCCTCATAATAGAACTGGCTACGCCAAGCCTTACCATCTCTTGTAGCCGGCATATTATCATCTCCTCTCCATTAACCAACTGCCATACCATAAAACTTTTCTTCAAAATACTTTGTAGGTACCTTGCCTGAAATCACCCGATAGCCTTTTTCTTTCAATTCATTATTAAGACCACGAATAATTTTGTAAGCATATCCTCTTGATACTCCAAGAATCTGTGCTGCTTCATCTGCTGTTACATACATCTTCATCGTATTCTCCATATTGCATTCTCCTTTCGTGTTTTACATTGGTACACTTTTGTGTCCTTATTTATCCGTATTATACGGTACACATTTGTGTCTATTAAGTAATTCATCAAACTTTTTATACACAAATGTGTCCTATTGTGATAGAATAGATCTAACAAATCATAAAGGAGCTGTTTTATGACTACTGGAGAAAAGATTAAATATTTTCGTAATATGCGTGGAATATCGCAAGATACGCTTGGTCAGCTATCCGGCATAAACTCCGCAACCATAAAGAAATATGAATACGGAATCCGAAATCCAAAGCCTGACCAGCTTTTAAAGATTGCCAATGCATTAGGCATCAGTATTAACATTTTCATGGATTTTGATATAGAAACAGTTTCTGATGTATTATCATTGCTGTTTAAATTAGACGATCAGATTGATATGAAATTTGAAGCAGATAAAGATGATGAGGGCAATTTCAAGCCTTCAACTGTTAAGCTCTCATTTAAGAACAATCTCATCAACAAGAAACTTTGTACCTATATAAAAGCTCTGGAAATTCGTGAAAATATGATAAATGCGAAAGATGATTATTCTGAAGAAGAATTCAACGCCAGTTTACAGCGTATTAATGAGAACATCGAAGAAATCAAGCAGCATCTGCTTGATGACAACATGGTTGTGTCGAAAGGGACTGACAGGCTTACTGTAAAAATTTTTCCAAATTAGCGAAACCTCTTGAATTATCAGACATAAAATGATAATATCTAATTAAACAGAAAGCACCCACTCCAAAGGTGGATGCTCCGAGTTTAGGTTAATGAATGTCCTTAAGGACACCGCCTATCCTGTGGATCAGACAGGATAGGCATTTTTATTTTCGCCTGCTCTTCCTCGAAGAGCTTTTCTCTTTATCGAGAAAGGCAAGCAACGCTACAATCAAGCTACCAAAGGACATCAACAATGCTAATATCCCAATGAAAATCGAAATGATCTCATAAGCCGTCATCGGCGCCACATCTACACTCCGTTTCGGTCGGTGCTAAGCAGGTGCCACTGGCACCTAGCACCCCTTCCTATGTATTCCGGTTGCCCGGTATCATAAAACTCGGGAGGCTACCTCTACGCTCCGCTCCGGTCGGCGCTAAACAAGCGTCCCCCAGACGCTTAACGCCCTGTCATGGGTACTTTCCTTAAGTAGTATCCTAACATAAGAACTAATGCTTCTGCAAGGATAAATAAAAATAATTGATTATCTGTTGTTATTTCAATCCTGCCTCCTTAAATTTTTCCAATCTGTAATGGTGTTCATTATCAAATTCCTTAACACCATTTTTGTAATCATATCCAAATTTTCTATAAAATTCCGTTGCTGTAATGGATGCCGGTATCTCAATTCTGCTTGCTCTTACATAAAATTCATCCGTTTCTAATGTATTTATGATTTTTCTTCCAACACCCTTTCCATGAAATTCTGGGAGGACAAAAATGGACAAAAGTATACTTTCTGTTTCACTTCCCCAAAAACTTGAGATAGAACCTGTTCCAATTATTTTTCCATCAAATTCAAAGACGTACATATGCGCATAACTTGCCACATCCAGAACTTTTTCCACATCGTAAACCTTTGCAAGTTTTTCCATTGCTGATATGCCATAATCTTTACTATTAACCTCTAAGAAATTCCTGACAATAAGATTTCTGACCTCTTTTGCATCCTCTTCCTTAAATCTCCTTACCTCAATATAACTCTTTACATAAAAAACTAATGTCATATTTTCGTTTACAACTATTTCATCTCCAGTTCGAACAAATCCACATTTTTCATACAAATGGCAATTTTTCTCTTCCTGCTTAATAGTAGATAACCACCATTCTATTGTATTCGGATAAATATCAAATAATTGTTTGATTACGTTACTGGCAATTCCTTTATTTTGAAACTTTGGAATAACAAAAATAGGAGATATCCAATTTACATTCTTGTGTACTTTTTGCCCTTTATGCCATTTAACTCTTACAGCTCCTGCTTTCTCACCATTAAACAAAATAAAATAGAAATCCGAATTATCATCAACTATCTTCTTTGTTATTGTTTCAAGGCTTTCTTTCGCCGGACTTGTAGCATCATCCTGATATTTTTCATATAAGGGCATAAACGCTTCTATCTGCAGTTTATGCAGACATTCAGCATCTTTTCTTGTTATCAGTTTAAGTTCAATTAAATCATTCATTTTCTGCACCTCTTTCTTGTAAACATAAAAAATCGCACCAAACATTCAATGTCCAGTGCGATAACTCCAATTTAATAAGATGCAATGTATGTAAAATCTTCTCTTATATTCTGGTTTTATGCACTAGACTAAAAGACCTACACGCTATAACCTAATGCACTAACCTTGCATGTTTATAGCCGTGTACGTCCGTAATACATGTACATATAATGTCTTGAATATAAGTTCTGATTCATGTGTATGTTCTCCTTGTTTTTGTTGAATAATATACCAGTCTTGGCAATTAATGTCAACAATCTATTTGCCATTCAGAATAATATCTATCATTTCTTGCTTTCCATTAGTATATGCCACCCTATCATCTGCATACTTACTTTCCAGTTCTTCCTTCACCCTCTCATACTGCAAAGCTATATTCTCATTAGCATTTAGATAATCTCTGAAATGAATATAATTTTTCCACTCAGTTCCGTTCCATTTCACAATATGAATATGGTGCGTTCTTGTATCATTTTCCATATCGCCCATTACATAAAGAAGCTGACGTTCCACATCTGAACCGCGATAAAATATTCCCACTTGTCGTAATTGCTCATTATGTAACATTACTTTATCAAAATCGGTTACCCCAACGACAATATCAATAACCGGTTTTGCTTTGATTGCCGGTATTGCTGTACTCCCAATATGCTGTATATCAATAGCATCATCACCTAATATAGATTTAAGTTTTCTGATTGTTTGAATGGCAGCCTCATCCCACTGTTTATCATGTGGTTCAAGCTGCACTGTTCCTCTTTTTAATCCTAATGACATAGCAATCTCCTTAATATTACATCACAATTTCACTGTCGAAATATTGTTCCTGAAAATGAATCTGTCTCCTGATTTCTTCCTTTGAAAAAGTTACTCCGTCTGGCACAACTACCCACTTTTCTTCTATATCATCTTTTCTCCGAACAATGGCAATAATTTTACCTGTAAACTTCTTTACTGGTTCATTTACACCTAATATATAAGCATCCTGCTCTTCTCCATCTGGTGCCATAACTCCTTCAATGTAACCATAATTTATTGGATAATACATATCCTTATATTCAGGATGATAACTTCCTAATGGTCTATCGACCGTGACAGTTACTGTTGTATCTATTTATACATTATCAGCACTTTTGTTAGCATGCAACACAAATCTTTGATTAGGATATCCAAATTCTTCAATCAGCTCATCTTCTTCAAACCCGAATTTCTTATATAATTTTCTAGGTGCAATTCCTTTAACATCATTTTCTCTAAATGTAGACACAGTTATATCTTTATCTCTATCAAGTTTATTTAGTGCTTCCCTTAAAAGCATCGAAGCAATTCCCTTTTTTCGATAAGCCGGATCAACAGCCAGACAACATATCATATTATGCTTTCTTGAATACAAAAGCACGCCAACAATATCTTCTTCATTCTTCACGCACAAAGCACGCTTGTCATTCATAAATTTCAAAACAATTATTTTGTGTTCTTCTATACTCTGCTCCGTCTCTAATCCCGGAAAATTCCAACCTACTTTTCTAACTAATCGTATCCATGAATTAATATCTGATGGTCTGCCCAATTCTACCTTTATATGTTCTATCATCGAATTTCTCCTCATATCTGCTTTGAAACAAAATGTACAATTTCTTTCCCCGGCTCAAGAATATATGGTATCAACTCCAAAGGATATACCTTAGTACCTTTCTTTAAATCCTCTAGCGGAACCCAGCAGAAATCCAAATCAATTCTCTCATTATTCAGCTCATCATATCCATGAAACACTCCATCTAATGGTATATTATCATCGACCAGATGCACATTATAATATAAGCATATCTGATGACACGGTCTCTTACCCCATGGAAAATATATTTCTCCAATAGCCAGTAAATTATCTACCTCAATCTTAGCATGAATCTCTTCTTCAAATTCTCTTTTTAGCGTTTCCATACTTGTTTCCATCGCTGCTACATGTCCGCCAATAATTGCATAATCATCATTTTTCGGACGCTGTAATAAAATTTTCCCCTTGTGTGTCAATATGCCACCAACCCTATACGAAAATACGAAATCATCATTCTTAAATAAAATATCCACTTAACCGCCTCCCATCATTAAATTAAAATACATATCTCATTATGCATTGCATTATTCCGCCCACAAATAGAGCCAAACTAGAGCCATTTTATAAAACAAATGCCGAAAACCCGCATAAATACAGGCTTTCGGCATTTTAATCCGCTATTCAAACTCCAGACAGACAGTACGGAGTATTAACGCATATAGACGATTTTAAAGGCTTTTTAACCAGTTAAGAGCAACATAGCCACATAATCTAAATTTTAAAAATGCAATAAAAATGCAATGAGTGACACGACTACTTGCTATACTTCCATCGGCTTCTTCTTGATACCAACACTATGAAAAGTCCGATTACAATTAAATATACTTTGAAAGGAAGATCACCATGAATTACAAATTAGAACTCAAACAAATCGTGGAATTTCCACGCTGTCGCATTTACCGTGACTTCATACAAACTTTAATCACTACCAAGAGCATCCGAACTACCGGGGGCTCTTTTCTTTTTTATTATCTGGTATTATGCTCCTATGCAAATTACCGCACATCCTACCGCCGGATGGAACACATTACCTATACCATTGGTCCAGGAGAGTGGATCTGCACAGTCACAGATCTTCAGGAATGGTTTCGCTGCCGTTTCCAACATCAAGCGTTGTCCATCCTTCGATTTTTTGAAGAGCAGAATTACATTACCTACTCTCTTCTCGGCAAAAACCGCCTGGTCAAATTCAAAATATCAGACTGGCCCAAAGACAATACCGTATTGGAATACAACTATCCCTGTAAAAAAGATACAGGGTTTTTCTTTTTCCCGATTGCCAAAGTTCACGAACTAATTGGCATTGGAAAATGCTCGGAAATGGATGTTATTCTGGATCTGTGGATTCATGCAGTTTACAACGATTCCTCTGTCCTGGGATCTGATTCCGGTCCCATTGTCTATTACCGGGATAATACCGGAAATCCCCTTACCAGCTTTAATGAACTGGGTGAAAGGTGGAGTCTGTCAAAGGCATCGGTATCACGACTCTTGAAGAAACTGGAGGAAAAAGAATACATTACACTTATCTCATTTACAGGAAAACACGGAAGCGTAATTTATCTCAACAATTACCTGTCCGTGATGTTTAATATCAGCGACGTTATGATTGACAAGGAGGAGATCGCTATGAAGATGCAATTACCAATCCATGTACCTGAAGAAATCACTATTGAGGATTCTGCTTCTGTTAGCGTTTCAGAAACTGTCACAGACTCACAAATCACCGTTACAAAAAATGATTCCTGCGTTCCAGATTCACACATGAAATTTATCGTGCAAAAAGTCGCAGAACTATTGGATTCACAAGGGATTCCATGTTGCCACTGCTCCAAAACCCGCTATATATTATCTCCATTATCAGCCTGCAAAGATATATTTAATACATTTACTCTAAATATTATCTGTCCCTACGGAAATGCCGCTTATCGGTTTGAGTTGTCCGTAAGTCCAGGGGATGAGTCTGCCCAAAAGATGCCTGCCGTGGCAGAGCCTTCTGCACTGAAAGGGGGGGAATAGACATGGCAAACCGCAATACACAGGGATTTCCTTCACCCGAAGAAGATCCACGTTTTCACGACACCTATCAGTTTTTACGCAGATACCGGGATGCAACCTACAGCCTGAAGGTAGTCGTACACCAGATGGAGCACCAGTTTAAGCTCCAATACGACAATGACATCGACAAATTTCTGGACTCCATCTATGCTGCCGGGGCTGATCTTACCGGAAGCGACATCGAACAACGGGCAAAAAGTATTGCCAGAAGCAACCAGATGCTGAAGCTTTTGGAATCATCCATCGATCTCCTCCGGAACAATCACAAGCATGGGGAACAGTATTACTGGATTCTCTACTACGCTTTTCTCTCTCCACAGGAAATGAAAAATACAGATGAGATATTGGATAAGCTGGCTCACCACATCACCAATATTTCCTACCGCACCTATTACCGGAAACGCAGGGCTGCGATTGAAGCACTCAGTACCATCCTTTGGGGATTTACTGCAAAAGAGACATTGGATACGCTCAACAAGTTCTTTCCAGAGTAATACATATCGCCTATCTCCTCGGCTTTTCGTAATATCATAAAAATGTTATACTAAAAAATGCAAAATATATATTGACTCTCACGGAACGTCATAGCGTACAGTTATCTTATCAGGAACAGGAGGTCAGCAACTATGAGGACAGTCAAAGAAATATCAGAACTTACAGGTATCAGCGTTCGCACGCTTCACTATTACGATGAAATCGGGCTTTTAAAACCAACACAAAAAAGTGATGCGGGATACCGGCTTTATGACGATAGGGCATTGGAAATATTACAGCAGATTCTGTTTTTCCGTGAGTTTGACATTCCTTTGAAAGAAATCAAAGCTGTTCTGGAGAATCCTGCTCTTGAAAGGAACCAGATCTTGCAAATGCAGAGAAAAATGTTGGTAGCAAAGAAAGAACGTATGGAACATCTGATTGCCAGCATTGATGATATCCTGAAAGGAGAGAATAAAATGGATTTTGCGATTTTTAGTAAAACGGAAGTTGAAGAAATGTTCCAAACTATGTTTGAACATATGCCTGACAATATGAAAGAACTTGCTGTAAAAGAGTTTGGAAGCATTGAAGAATGGAAAAAGCATTATATTAAGACAGTTTCATCAGAAGAAATGCAGAAAGGCTATGCTAAAGTTGTTGAGTGGTATGGAGGAAAAGAGCAATTCCTGTCTGTTGCCAACAATCCTATTAGCAAAGAGGCTGCAGAAAGTTACAACCAACAATTTGACAATCTTTTATACAAATTAGCAGCTAAAAAAGTATGTTCACCAGATTCTTCTGAAGTAAGAGAACTTGTTTCCGAATACGGTTTTCTTATGAAACAACTTTCACAGATAAAGAAAGAACACGGTCTGATGGTTGCACAGGCTCAATATTACCGTAATGAAAAAATCAAACCTATGATAGATGAAAAATACGGCAATGGTACAGCCGAATTCTTCGCACAAGCTTTCGAAGCATTTTATAAAGACAAGTAATCATTAGAACTACACAAAAGCACAACAATACACCATGCAGGGAATCAAAATGGTTTCCTGCTTTTTTTATGCCAACCAGTGAAAATGGCACAGAAATGACCTGCTTCTGCGATTGAAGCGTAAAATTACCCATGCTACAATAGGTATTGCTTATAGTTTTCCTTATTTCCAGCACCCATAGATGGTGCTTTTTTTGTACCTGTAAATTCAATCGCTGACAGCAGGTTCTATGTACTTTGTACGTACACTATACTTACAATACCAAACGTATCCTGTACGTACAGCCATATGTATAAAGTTTCCTATTATATATAGAAGGGAGTCAATCATGAAAACAAGGAACGAAATCTATCAAGGAGAGGGAGCCAAGCTCTTACGGTTCATTACCACTTACCATACTCTGAGGTATGACCAGGTTTTACAACTTTTCTCCCGACATGAGCAGTCTATCAAGTCATTGATTACCAGCCTCATCAAACAAGGGCGCATCATTTACGATAAAGAGCATGACCTTCTTTGTGACAGCCAGCAGTCTGCTGAGAATCCTGACTATGCTATAATTACATGCTTCTGGGTACTGCTGGATTTTAAGAAAGGTGTTGTATACCACACCAGTGGCGAATTTCCAATCAAGCTCAATTTCTTTTCGCAAGATGAACAATACGAAATCATCTATATCGGTGAAGAACAGGAGGCTCTGATCAATCATGTGATGGAAAGTATCCCATCACATGGTTCCAAACGCCTGATTGTCTTAGAATCCGAAAGCCAGGCTGCCAAAATCACCATTGATGATGTAGCCGCTTACTGCCTTGTAAATGAATCCGGTGCTGTCAGTTACTACATGAGAAAGTAGGTTATTATGACGCAAAATACACCAACCATTTACCAGCGGCTTGAAAAACTGGAAGGGGAGCTGCAAAAACTGACGAATACCGTTTACGCTCTGAAGGTCACTGATATCCAGAATTATGATAAAAATTTTGAGGAACTGAGCGTCAGTGCTGCTCTTCGGGCGGAGCGGATTGCCTGCCAGATGCGTAACCTTGTCTGTCCGGCTCTCTCCCCAAATCAAGCAGCTTATCTTCCCAAAGCGGCAGATGCACAGGGAATGCGGATTGCAGAACAGCAGGGGATTCTCACCATTACGCTTCCCGGACTGCTTCCGAAACGAAGAGTCCACACAAACACTGCATTTCTCCATGAACCGCTTAATTATATGCTTCGGGAGTATGTAAAACAAAATGCCCTGCCCCTCTATCGTGACTGCGTGATATGTTTCAGTCAAATATATGACAGGGAACTTCCTCAAAGACGTATCCGGGATTATGACAATCTGGAGTTTAAACAGATTCTGGATACACTTTGTACTTATGTTCTGACAGATGACAGCGGCTTTTTCTGTGATTCCTACTACACGACACAGCTTGGCTTAAAGGACTGTACACTGGTATCGGTTATGGAAAAAGCTGACTTTCCGAAATGGCTGCAGAACCAGAAAAATCATCACGAAAGCATGTCGGAAAATCTCCTGACTTCTCAGGCAGAAATCCGACATCGGTAAGAACCACCGCAGGGAACTTTGTTTTCTTGCTTTTTTTATCTCCAAACCACCGGAGATTTACCCAAGTATAGGCTTGCATGGGTAAGAACTGAATTGAGGTGATGCTTATTTGATAAGACCTGACACTACGAAATACCGCTTACTGGAAATGATAGGGATGTGCGGGGAATTTCCCGCAGACCAGCTAAACAGACTCATCCCAAGTGCCTCCTATGCGGAAAAACTCATTACGGATTTGAAGGCGGAACACCTCATCCGTACCCACTACCGGGATGCTCTCAGAGGCTACCGTCTTACAAAAGCTGCGAAAGAGATGCTGTTATCTGTCTCGCCGCTACGCTTCCAGTGCTATCTGACCGGCAATACCGAGACGAACCTCATCCGAAGTGAAGTATCCCGACGTATCCGCTTACATCAGAAAGCCGAAACGTATCTGACACTCCTTCATGCCGGGATTCCCTTTTATCCGGATGTAAAACCTGACATCTTCTGTAATCACCGCGAAGCTGGTTCCATCGGTATGCGAAGCCTTCCTCTTTTTTACGCTTCCAGAGAAATTAAGGAATTGGGCCCGGAGACCACGAAGATTAGGAACTCCCGCAGCATGGGCATCCTGATGGCACCGCAATGTGTCTATGTCCTTTATAACACGGGAAACGGAGTCCTGAAATGGGAATATCGAACGGAAGTCCGCTTAAACGCCTTCCTGCAGCATTACCTGCAAGGCTACCCTTACAACGGACATCCACAGATCCGGGCAATCATGACCGGAACCGACATGGAAATGGCTTTCCGGCTGTTTACCAGTACCGGAGGCTACAAAAAGAGCCTGTTTATGCTGGACACCTCCTTCGAGCATTTCCATTACCTTCCCAATACTCCGGAAGGGGAAGTGCTTTTAAAACTGCTGGTTCACCCTGAGATCATGGAAAAGCTGGACAACCTCCTGCTGTCCGATCTGGGCTGCCGCAGCGATTCAATTCCACTGGAACATGATGCCACGGATGCTTCCGGGAACCCCATCCTTCTTGCTTATGATTTTGACATGCAGCGAATCAACCGGTTCAATACCGGCTTAAATGTATACGGCAGATCCGGGAACCTGATCTGTTTCGATTTTCAGATTCCGGTCCTGAAAAAATACTTAACTGCCACAATCCATTTCTCCAGTATTGACCTTTGCAAATTCAAAAGGGGGTTTTTACATGAACCGTAAATGGTGGAAGCTCATTTATATGCTTCCGATCACCTTCTGCACCCTCTATGCAGGAGGCTATGTTGCTCAATTTATCCGCAACTATCAGACCTGGGAATCTGCCGGCAATTTTGCCGGAAACGGAACTGCCCCGCAGATCCCCTCCCCGCACCCGCTCGCCTGTCTGGATGCCCTGACTGCTTTCCCGTACAATCTGTATGGGATTTTTCTATGTCTGGCAGCTTTTGGACTCCTGACCTTCCTTCTCATGCGTATGGGATTTGACCGAAACGGGGAAATAACAGACCGGGGCCGGAACCTGAATTATTCCACAAAGGGAACCTATGGGACTTCCGGTTTTATGACTTTGGAGGAAATGCATCAGGTACTGGAGCTTACGAATGATGTCAAGAAACACAAGGGAACCATTCTTGGAAAACTGAACGGAAAAGCCGTTTGTCTCCCGAAGGATACCCGCATGAACCGGAATATTGCCGTTTACGGTGCCAGCGGTTCCATGAAAAGCCGGGCCTTTGCACGCAACATGATCTTCCAGTGTGTTGCCCGCGGGGAAAGCCTCATCATCACCGATCCAAAATCGGAATTGTACGAAAGTACAGCCACTTACCTTGAGAATGCCGGATATATCGTGAAATCCTTTAATCTTGTAAACCCGGAAAACTCGGATAGTTGGAATTGTCTGGGTGAAATTGGCGGACAGGAAACCATGGCACAGGTATTTGCTGATGTCATCATCCAGAATACCGGTTCTGCCAAAGGCGATCACTTCTGGGACAATGCCGAGATGAACTTATTAAAAGCTCTGATTCTCTATGTGGATCAGGGATTCCCACCGGAGGCAAAGAATATCGGACAGGTATACAAACTCCTGACCATGAGTTCGGAAAAAGAACTGAACAGCCTCTTTGACCTGCTTCCGGTCTCCCATCCGGCAAAAGTCCCCTACTGCATCTATAAGCAGGCAAGTGACACGGTACGTTCCGGCGTCATCATCGGACTCGGTTCCAGACTTCAGGTATTCCAGAACAAGCTGATCCGCCAGATCACTTCCTATGATGAGATCAACCTGACGCTGCCGGGAAAAGAAAAATGTGCATACTTCTGCATCACTTCGGATCAAGACAGCACTTTTGATTTTCTTTCTTCCCTGTTTATGACCTTCGTATTTATCAAACTGGTCCGTTATGCAGACACCTATGGGGAAGATGGAAAACTGCCGGTTCCGGTACATATCCTGGCTGATGAGCTGGCGAATACGGGAGCAATCCTATCGCTCAACAAAAAGATTTCCGTGATCCGAAGTCGAAACCTCAGTATTTCCTGCATTTTCCAAAACCTGCCTCAGATGCAGAACCGGTATCCCTTAAACCAATGGCAGGAAATCATCGGGAACTGCGACACTCAGCTATTTTTAGGCTGTACGGATGAGGTAACTGCTACATTTATCTCTAACCGCTCCGGTGATGTGACCGTTGGTGTCAGCAGCGAAGCCAAACAATTAAATAGCTGGAGGGTATCCGATTATACACCGGAATACCGCCAGACCAGATCCATCGGGAAACGAAAGCTCTTAACTCCGGATGAGATCCTGCGGCTCCCGCTGGATACTGCACTGATTATCCTGCGTGGTCAGAAGGTACTGCAGGTAGAAAAATACGATTACACCCTGCACCCGGATGCCCAAAAACTCATTCCCCGGAAGGCTTCCGAACATATTCCGGAATGGAGAAAAGGAGCATGTAGTGAAGAATATACGTACACTCCAACTATTCCTGCTTCCCACCCGAAAAAAACCGCTTCTTATGGAAAGCAGAAAAAGAAAAAAGCTGAACCGCACTTTGACCAGCAAAGCGTTTATCAGGAACCTGGCTATCACGATTTCCCGGATGACTTCTCAGCAGATAACTATTCGGATCACACAGACATGGTTCCTTTAGATAAAGATTCTATCATGTCATAATTTGAAAGGAGACACTATGATGCCAAACGAAACAACCAACACACCTATTTTAACTCTGGATTCCGATGCGAAGCTGGAAACAGCCCAGTCCATTTCAGACCTTACCTGGCATGAGATCCAGAATGCCTACCGTACCCGCCGGATCTTAACCGGAATGCTTGGCGGTATCGAGAAAACAGAAAACGGCAGCCTCATTGCCGTGGTTTACTACAAGGATTTCCGTACTGTCATCCCAGTAACTGAGATGATGATCCATCTCATGCAGGATGAAGCACACGATTATGGGGAGCTTGCTCTGCGGCAGAACAAAATCCTCAACAATATGCTTGGATGTGAGATTGATTTTCTGATTAAGGGATTAGATCCGAAGACACGCAGCATTGTCGCCAGCCGGAAAGAAGCGATGCTGAAGAAACGCCAGATCTTCTATCTGGATAAAGATGCTTCCGGAATGCCGAAAGTTTATGAAGACCGTATCGTGCAGGCAAGAGTCATTGCTGTTGCGGAAAAGGTAGTCCGGGCAGAAATTTTCGGTGTGGAAACCTCCATTCTTGCCAGAGACCTGTCCTTCGACTGGATGGGTGATGCCAGAGAACGCTTCCAGGTAGGCGATCACATCCTGGTACGCATCCTGGATGTGCGGGCAGACTCACCGGAGCAGGTCATTGTCCACGCAGATGTCAAAAGTGTGGAAGGCAACACCAGCAAGGAAAACATGAAAAAATGTAAGATTCAGGGAAAATACGCCGGAACTGTGGAAGACATCCATAAAGGCACCGTCTTTGTCCGGCTCTCCATCGGTGTCAATGCCATTGCCCACTCCTGCTATGACAGCCGGACAGTCGGGAAAAAGGATCAGGTATCCTTTGTGGTGACGCATATTGATGAAGAGCGTAATGTTGCCCTCGGCATCATCACCCGCATCATCAAGCAGACCATATAAGGCTTCCACCTTATTTTTAAATAGCTTTTTTTCATATACAGCACCAATTAGTCCAGCAAATACTCACGATACAGCTACATAAGGTGACAGAATAAAGTATTTTTCAGACCATTACCTTATTGTACTGAAAACGGTAACGTGTTATACTGATTCGGTATTACTGAACCGGAAAGACGGATGCATTTCGATTTTGCCCTCTAGTATCCAAGGAGGGTGATGCCCATGAATACAATGGAAGTATTGACTTTACTATTGGTAATTTTTGCGGCTTTGACTTATATAGATCGACATAATAAGAAATAGCATCCACGACCCTAGGAAAGTTTTGGATGCTATGACTTATACATAGAATATAAAATTTAACTGAGGGCATCAGATTTTGCATCTGAATACCTTTCTTGAGTTCATTATACACTGGGGGATTTGAGAAATCAAGTCCCCCTTTTTATTATGACATTGATTAGTATCTGCATTAAACATCAGAAATTTATATTCTTACTCACTGAAACGAATTCTCTCTATCAATGAATCTTTCCTTACTGACTTTGCAATGAATATTGCCAATAACATCTGTATCACAAACAATGTTAAAATTATAATAATAGCTGCTGTTACCGGATAATGGTATGTGCTGATATCAAACATTCCTGTACGCTTTGCATATAAAAACAACGGATATCCTGCAAGACTTCCCACTCCGATACTGATAATAAGAGTGCCTACTGTATAGAATATACCTTCCAACTGGAGCATCTTCATCAACTGACGGTCCGACATTCCGATTGCCTGCATCATGCCAAGCTCCTTTTTTCGCACATGGACACTATTGATCATTGTGTTAATCAAGTTCATAATGCTGATTGCTGCCAGAATGATGATAAATGCATAACATGCACCTCTAGTCATCTGTATGGCATTTTCCCATGTATCGTACTCATTCTTCCAGGTACGCATCTGCAGTCTGCCTGATCCATCCACAATAGCCTGTAGAGATGCTTCCAGTGCCTCATCATAATCCTTATCTGCAATCACCTGAAAATAGCTGGAAGAATTATTTATGGTAAGTTTCTCTGCCCCTTCTTTTGCCATGATAAGACAGTTATAGTTTGTCAGACCTGTTCCATATTCACCAATTGCTGCCACTTCAATCTCTTTTTGAAAGGTATTATCTCCATCATGAATATTGAGTTTCAGCTTATCTCCCACTTTAATATCTGGATACCAGTGAAGTAGCGCGCGGTCCAGAATCACTTTATCCCCGGATTTCAATTCCTCGTATGTGACATTGCCTTCAGTGATTCCTTTTTTCAGCTCTTCTGCGTATTCTTCCGGCACTCCATTGATAAATTCGGTTCCAATTTTTTCTTCAAAAGGTCCTCCTGATACCTTCAACGCGGTAAACACATCTACCCGCTCAACACCGTCAAGCTCCTCTATCTGCTGCTTTAGTCCTTCATTTAATGGATTATTCTTTTGAACCTCCGCCCATTCATATTCAGGATGCTCTTTATTCCCGGATTCCACAATTGGAGAAATCTCATATTGCCCCACAATCGAACTCTTTGCACTTTCCATCGGATTTGCACAAGACAGCACCGTTGCTACCATCATGACAAATATTCCGGTAACGGCCATAGATACAATCGTGATAGTACTCTTCTTTTTATTCTCTGCAAGATTTCTCTTGGTCAGTCGTCCGATATTCAGAAATTGATATCCCTTCCTGCTGCTTTTCTGTCGCTTACTGCCTCCCTGGTAACGCATAGCTTCTATTTCTGATACCTTCGCCGCCATACGCATAGGCTTCATCAGTGACAGATACACTGTACACAGAGTCACTGCAATTGCCAACAGATAAATCCACCAATAATAAAGTTGGACTTCTCCTTTAGCTACAACCTTGTATGCCTCTGTTATAAGTACGTTTGAATCCTTTGCATGTTCTACAAACTGGAGAAGTACAACTTTCACAGCAACTGTTCCGATCAAAAGTCCTATCGGAATGGCAAACAACGCCACTCCCATTCCCTCTCTTAGTACGATTTGTCTAAGCTGCCGTTTCGTAGCCCCGATTGCCTTTAACTTTCCAAATTCCCGAACCCTCTGGTTCATAGATACATAATAAACACTATAAATTGTGATAATGCCCGCCAATACAACAATAAGCATGATTCCTACAATCACCGGAATTGTAGCCGGATCCACATAATTTGCTGCAAGATACTCTTTATTAATATTCATGTCATCCTCGGAAATCCCGAACTGTCTGGCAATATTCTGTATCGTCTCTGTATAATCTGCAGTCGTATTTCCTTTCTGTCCATTCACCTGAAGTAAAAACCGATATTTCACCTGTTCTACCGGTATCTCCGCTTTCAGAAAGGCCTCTGAAACCAATGATGTATATTGTTTTTGTTCTTTGCTGCTCTCATTATCTGCTAAAAAACCACAGATTCGAAAGTCTTTCTCCTTCGTATAATCCAGTCCGTCATCTTTCAGAATCTGATAAGGTACTGTGATAGTGTCACCGATTTTCCCATTCTGTCCTAATGCTTCCAGTATTCCTTTTGAAACCACAATATCATTTTCTTTCTGCGGAAGTTGCCCCTCTTTCAGCTTCACTTTATAAAGTTCCATCCCTGTTCTGTCCATATACATCATGGAAACCGTCGCATCTTCCAGATTCATGTACCCCGCATCGCTGCGGAGTCCGTAAGTTTTCACATCATGATGTGCCGCCAGTTTCATAACTGTACTCTCGTCCACGTTCCGATAAAGGGCATGCCATGTTGGATAAATCTTATTGATTACCGCAAAGTTCACTTCCACCATATCTTTTCCGATTGATGGGATTACGAACAGCAGTAATGTTGTCAGGATAATGGCAATTCCAATCAGTATGTTTTTGCTCTTATAATGCCGCATATTGCAATATGCAACTCTGGTCGTCATCTTCATTATCTTCTCACCGCCTTGCCATCTTCAATGATAATCATTTCATCCGCCATCTGGGCAATCGTTTCATCATGGGTAATCATGATAAGCGTCTGCCCGAAATCCGACACGCAGCTTTTCAATAGGCTCATAACCTCTAGCTCAGTCTGGGAATCAAGGTTTCCCGTCGGCTCATCCGCCAAAATTATCGCCGGTCTTGTCACCAATGCCCTGGCTATCGCAGTTCTCTGTTTCTGTCCACCAGACAAAGCAGACGGCATCGCATCTTTCTTATCCTGCAGTCCGATTTTTTTGAGAATATCTTCCACTTCCCGCGGCTTTACCTTGCGATTATCAAGTCCCAGCGGAAGAACGATATTCTCCCACACATTCAGCGATGGAATCAGATTAAAATCCTGAAAGATAAATCCTATCTTCTTTCTTCGAAACTGTGCCAGTTTATCATCTTTTCGAGAATAGATATCGGTTCCATCAATCCATACTTTGCCGGAATCCGGTCTGTCAAGCCCTCCAATCAGATGCAGAAGTGTAGATTTTCCGGAGCCGGAACGTCCTACGATAGCTGTAAACTTGCCTCTCTCTATCTGTAAACTTGTATGATCCACGGCTCTCACCTGATTCTCGCCTTCTCCATAATACTTTACTAGATCTTCTACTTTTAAAATACTACTCATATCTTCAAGTCCCCTTTCCATTTCATACCCCTACTATAACATTCCTGCATTACAAAACCCTTACAACAACCATAACAGTTTTGTAAGGGTTCCGACTATTCTCCTATTATGAGCGGCAGTGTCACTTTAAATATCATACCTTTCTCAGCCTTTCTTTTGGCTGCTATTGTCCCCCCCCTGTTCTTCTATGATCTTTCTGGCAAGATACAGACCGACACCCGCTCCGTCTTTTACCTGTTCCTTTGCTTTCCTTCCCCGGTAAAATCTCTGATAGATCTTATGCAGTTCCTCCGCAGGAATGCCCATTCCTTCATCTTCTACTTCAATAAGCACATTGCTTGCTAGCTCCTGCGTCCTCACTGTAATCGTTGTATGTTCCGGTGAATATTTGACTGCATTCTCAAGGATATTCGTTAATGCTTCTACCGTCCATTTTGAATCATGGTTCACAACTATATCATCATCCATCTCCACCTGAATGGAAATATCTTTTCCTCTTGCCTTCATATAAATCTGACTGACAGCCTCTGTTAGCGTTTTCTTCAGGCTTTCATGAAGCGAATGTATCTGGATCATATGTGTTTCCAGCCTTGAAAGATTTACCAGTTCATTCAAGAGCTGTTCCAGTTTGGTAAGTTCCTGTGATTCCTGCTCCAGAAACTCCCTCTGTTCTTCTCCTGTAACCCGATTTTCTGCCACCAGCTCATGACTCATCCGGAGTGATGCAAGCGGAGTCTTCAACTGATGGGAAATATCTGTAATCAGACTCTTCGTACCATTTTCTTCCTGCTCCAGACGTTCCTTCAAATCTTCGAAATATTGCCCCAGCTCCTTTACAGATTCCCACACCTTTAACCATTGTTCCGATTCTGATGTTTCTTCAGGATATGTTTGGAATTTTCCTTTTCTGAATTCCTGCAGACATTCATATAATTGCTGTAATTGTTCCTCATCACCGTATCTGCTCCAGTTTTTTCTTCGGTCCAGGTACAAGAACAGGCTACATACTATGACTCCCACTAGTAATCCAATTCCCCAGATAATCCTTATAACCACATCTGAAGATCCACTCCCTGAGTGATAACCATAAGTTTCTTCCAGCATCTGTACGACTCTTTCTATCTTCTGATCGTCCCGGTCTCTTATAAAATCTACTGTTCCTGACTTTTCTCAGATTGCAACTATTTCCCCTTCCAGTTCAGGATGTTCTGCAAGGAGCAGTGCTATCTGCGTTGCTTTCGCATTTTCCTCATACTTTGTTATCAGATACATTCCTACTGTAAAAAATACTGCAAAGATTACATATACGATAAAATACCGTTTTAATTTTTGTTTACCTTTCCGGTCCATATATATCCCAGTCCTCTCACATTCGCTATCTCTTCTGTTCCAAGTTTATTCTTCAGTCTGCTTATATTGACAGTAACCGTATTATCATCGACAAATTGACCGTCTATATCCCATACATGCTCCAGGATACTTTCTTTTGAAACAATCTGTCCTGCATTCTCCCAGAGATACAGCAACAGAGAGAATTCTTTCTTACTTAAAGTAACTGGTTCATCCCCTTTATACACCTGCATCGTTTTCATATGCACCGTAATCTCTCCGGAAGACATAATCTGTGCCTGTACCTTAGAAAGCCGTCTCATCAATGCGTTCACCTTCGACACCAAAGCCATCAGTGAAAATGGTTTGGTAATATAATCATCTGCCCCTGTATCATAACCATTTACAATATCTATTTCCTGATCCAAAGCCGTAAGATAGATAAGATATGTATCTCCACCTGCACGTACCATCCTTCCAAAATCCAGTCCTGTACCATCCGGCAATGTAATATCGCTGATAACAAGAGCATAATCTCCTTTTTGAAATGCTTCTTTTGCTTCCTTTATTGTATAAACCTGACGAACCTCATACCCTTCCCGTGAAAGTAACAGGGCAATTCCCCGATTTAGATTCAAGTCATCCTCCAGTAATAATATTTTCTGCATCAAATACTCCACCTCTATTTGTAATAACCTGTTCTTTTATCATATCAGTCCTATCTTTTGTCTACAATAAAAATAAAATTAACATACATACTTTTCCTTCATATGTTCAAGGATTTCACCGGATACTGCTTCAGAAATCGATCAATCCATTTCTGATTGCTTCTCTGTAACATCCGAAGTCTGGATAAAAGCTGTAGACAACTGCAGCTCTATGTTACTAAAGTCCTATCCATCAATACAGGAGTTATAGAATGCCGTGAAGATACCGTCAAATTCCATTTCAATAATATGTAGGCTGTCCATTGTGTGCTCCAGATAAGTCAGTGTTCCTCTATCCAAATCTATACTCGGCTTTCCTAGTGAGTTTGCTATTACATCTGGATTTGTAATTCCAAACATCTCCTTTATATCCGGCATAAGATAATCCACGATATCCGGCAGCCTTTTCTCATACGCCTGTGCCAGTTCAACTGCATGCTTCTCATAATCGGAATGTATACTGTCACAGACAAATTCAATCCCGTTTATTTCCATCTTATAGTAATCATTATTCTCATCATAGACAAACGCTGTACCCTTACTTTTTTTATTTTTTTCCAAAATCCCCATGATATATCTACACTTTCCCGGTTCTTCCGCCATACACAGTCTAAAAAACTGTAACTTAATGCTTACGTTTGTAAAAAATAACTCCTGCCAAAATCAATAAAATAATTCCAACTACAATCATAAAAATAAAATTATCACCATTTAACTTCCCTGCTATGAAAATAGAAGTCGGGCCATCCGCACCACCAATAACAGAAACGGCTGTGTTTTCTTTCTGCTTCAGTACAATGCCAATGACTGCCAATACAATTCCTAAAATTCCGGCTATGATTCCCAATCGCTTTTTCATTGCTACCACCTCAAATCATTTTTATCTGCTCAATCAAATGTAAATTGTTATGCAAGTATTTCTATGCAAATGAAGCATAGATAACCCATATTTCTGCAAACATTACCAATAAAAGTACACCATCTATCATCCAATTAAACTGAATGTCCGTTAAGAAAGTTTTTGAATGTGTCAGGCAATATTTTACTTTTTCTCGTCCAGTCAAAAAAGTGATAAGCACTTGTAATATAGGAAATAAAAATATTTGTATTTTTCTTCCATAATCATCCGCAATCCCATTTGCAAAATGTACTGGAATAATACTCGGTAAGAAAAATATACTTACAAGAGCAAGCAAAAATCCTATTATACAAATTATCCATGTGAATTTTCTAGTATTGATAAATTTCATAACAATCCTTCTTTCTGCTAAATTCAAGTTTTTCCAATACATAACACGTACTTACATTATACTCCTCACCAATGCAAACCTCAATTTATTCTCCATCCTTTTTCCCGTTATTAAGCTTCGGGCAGTAAAATGCCTTTACTTCCACCCCATCTTCCTCCGACTCAATTTCCACATAATAATCCCGGATAAAGTATCCCGCATTATGCTCCTGAATGGCGTACAGCTCCAATGTCTGAAAATCCACCAGTACCAGATCACGGGGCTTGGGTTTTTGCGTTTCCTCACAGAATACCTCCATGCTTTCCACCAGCTTATCCAGGCATTCCTGACACAGATGGTTCTGTACTTTTTTCACATCGAAGATACTATCTTCCCCGTAATCCACCGATACTTCGGAAATCCCGTAATCCGACATCTGCTCCGTATGGAAAAAGCAGCCGCCTTCTCCTGTCCCGGTATAACCCATATGCCCGTTTCCCTGCGGGCCGGTAAGATTCCCGTCCTCATCATGATTCCGGATATGCATATCCATCACATACCAGTGATTGGTACAGATCACTCCCAGATCGTCAAACTTCCGGAAATAATCCATCATACTCCGTTCATCGCTTCCACACAGCCAGCACTGTTTTGGATCTTTCAGCTTGCTTTCTACTGATTCAGGCACCTTTCTTTCTACCGGGTGATATTCCTGCTCCTGTGTTTTTTCAAGATAACCTGTCAGATCCAGCCGGCTGATTCCCAGTCCGATCAGAATTCCTGACGCACATGCCAATAATCCCACATATCCCTTTTTCATATTATAGTCATCCTTTAAGAATTAGTTTTATAATGCTTTTAGG
>OJME01000376.1_pt1 | contig 41454 bp, 38 predicted proteins | sample 1597151 | NCBI WGS metagenome assembly OJME01 (sample SAMEA2452118, study PRJEB22498) | human gut metagenome | biome: human feces; feature: human gut; material: feces | place: Australia | collected 2012
TATCCATTCTTATCTTGCGTGCCAAGTATGAGTTGGCTGTATACAGTGTGGAGGATGTATAGAGATATGGATAAGATAAGTGTCATAGTTCCTGTTTATAATGTAGAAGATTATTTGGAGGAATGTATTAATTCTATATTAGGACAAACTTATAAAAATTTAGAAATAATTCTGGTTGATGATGGTTCAACGGATAATAGTTCTAAAATTTGTGATATATATGAAAAAAAGGATAAAAGAATAAAAGTTATACATAAAGAAAATGGAGGTTTATCCTCTGCTAGAAATGAAGGATTAAAATACAGGACAGGAGAGTATATTTCATTTGTTGATAGTGATGACTTTATAGATAAAACTATGTATGAAAAGTTGTATTCAGCAATTAAAAAGTACGATGCAGATGTAGTAAAGAGTAATTTTGCTAATGTTAAAGATGGCAAAATAGTAGAGACAAAATCTACAAGAGAAATCAAACTTTATAATAGAGAAGAAGCAATGATTAATTATATGAAAGCACCATATAACTACAATAAACACTTTAAAGTTGTTGTTTGGGATGCTTTATATAAAAGTGAGTTATTTGATGGTATACAGTTTCCAGAAGGATTATTATATGAAGATGGGTATGTTACACCAAAGGTAATTTTTAAATCTAAAAGATTAGTTCATTTAGATGAGTCATTATATTATTATCGTATAAATGATAAAGGTATAATGTCACAAGGAATGACTCAAAAAAGTTTGAAAAGTATTGATGATTGTAAAGATGCTCATTTATTAGTAAAAGATGAGATACCTTCATGTGGTAGTATATCTGCCGAAAAATGGTTAAGAAAATATTTAATTACTTATAATACATTGTTAAACAGAACTGATTTAGATAAGGATGGATATTATAAAAATTATATAACAGAGCAATTAAAATATCATAATAATTACTTTAAATCATTTAATATAAATAAAAAATTGATACGAAGTTTAAATATAATAAACTTAAATTTAAATATATATAAATTTTTTACTAAAATAGGTTTATTGAAAATATAGTTAAGAAAGGACAAAAAAATGGAAAATAATAATTGGACAACAGAGATTAAACCAAAAACAGGTTGGTTTGATATTAATTTAAAAGAGTTATTTCAATATAAAGACTTAATAAGTATGTTTGTAAAAAGGGATTTCAAAACATTATATAAACAAACAATACTAGGACCATTATGGATAATAATAAATCCATTACTTACAACAATAATGTATACAATAGTATTTGGAAATATAGCAAATATATCAACTGATGGCATGCCACAAATAGTATTTTATATGTTAGGGACAACAGTATGGACATATTTTTCGACGTGCCTTACAAAAACATCAGCAACATTTACAGGAAATGCAGCTATATTTGGTAAAGTATATTTTCCAAGACTTGTTACACCAATATCAACAGTAGTATCAGGTTTAATTAACTTTGCTGTACAATTTGCAATGTTTTTAGGATTTGCTATTTACTACTATATAACTGGTGCTCCAATACATCCTAATATGTACATATTAATAACACCACTATTATTGCTTCAATTAGCTGTATTATCTCTAGGTTTTGGGATTATAATCTCATCTTTAACTACTAAATACAGAGATTTAGCCGTACTAGTAACATTCGGGGTTCAACTTTGGATGTATGCTACACCAGTAGTCTATCCAGCATCTCAAATAGGTGGAAAACTTAAAACTTTAATGATGTTAAATCCAGTATCTCCTATTGTTGAATCATTCAGATATGCTTTTTTAGGAAGTGGTTCTATACCTTGGAACTTCTTGGGTATAAGTGTAGTTACTACATTAGTAGTTTTATTTATAGGTGTAGTATTATTCAGTAGAGTTGAAAAAACATTTATGGATACTGTATAGAATGAATTTATATTGAGGGAGAGTAAAATGAGTGAAACAGTTATTAAAATAGAAAATCTAAAGAAAAAATATAGATTAGGTGCCATAGGTGGTGGAACTCTTACTGCTGACTTGCAAAGTTGGTGGGCTAGAGTTAGAGGAAAAGAAGATCCAAATACTAAAATTGGGACCGAAGTATACGGAAAAAATGAAACATTTATGGCTTTAAATGGTATAAATTTAGAAGTGAAAAAGGGAGAAACTTTAGGAATTATCGGAGGTAATGGAGCTGGAAAATCTACTACTTTAAAGATATTATCTAGAGTAACTGCTCCAACAGAAGGTAGCATAAAGATAAAAGGTCGTATATCGAGTTTATTAGAAGTTGGGACAGGCTTTCATCCTGAGTTAACAGGTAGAGAGAATATATATCTAAATGGCGCAATACTTGGAATGACAAAAGAAGAAGTTGATTCAAAGATAGAGGATATTATTGAGTTTTCTGAATGTAGAAAATTTATTGATACTCCTGTTAAAAGATACTCTTCTGGTATGTTTGTAAAACTTGCCTTTTCAGTTGCAGCACATCTTGATTCTGAAATATTAATAATGGATGAAGTACTTGCTGTTGGAGATATGAAATTTCAACAAAAATGTCTTGGGAAAATGGGAGATGTAGCTGAAAAAGAAGGAAGAACAATACTTTATGTAAGCCATAATATGAATACAATAAGACAGTTATGTAATAGATGTATTGTTTTAGATAAAGGAAGAGTAATTTTTGATGGAGATACAGAAGAAGCTATTGCACTTTATATGAACTCAACAAAATCACCAGAAATATTTAATTCTTGCAAAGAAGTTAGTAGAGGTTCTTTTAATATAGATAAAAAAATATTTGTAAATAGTGTTGAATTTCAAGATAAAGAAGAAGCGTATTTTAATAGAAATGAAAAAATAAAAATACAAATAAATTATGATTCACAATGTGATTTTGATAATTTATGTATTAGAATACCTATATTCTTTGGGGATAAAAGTATAGTTGGAATGACAACAAGTTTACCAGATATAAAAGCAGACAAGGGAAATAATAAATTAGATCTTGAACTTGATTTAGATAATTTGGCACCAGGAAAATACATTGGAAGAATAGTGATGTATTCTGTAAATGAGTTTGGAACGACGCAGGATCATGATGTCATTGACAATGCATTTTCATTTGAAATAACAAGTGGAGCAGATGAAGTTAATAATATAAATTGGCAACATAAATATTGGGGACATATAAGTTTCCCAGAAATAAAAGTGAGGGAAAAAGTAGAGGCATAGTTATGGGAATAAAACAGAGATTAGTATCAATTAGAGATAATGCAATTTTTGCATACAAAACGATATCACCAATTAATAAAAAAAAGATATATATCTTAAACACACCGTTACATACAAATATAGGAGATAGTGCAATTGCATATGCACAGAATTTATTTTTAGAGAAAAACTTTGGAAATAAATATAAGATAGTAGAAGTTAGTAGTTGGGAGTTAAAAAGGTTTAGAAGGGCATTAAGTTATATCGTTAGAAAAAAAGACATAGTTATGCAACATGGTGGAGGAAATATGGGAGTTGAATGGTTTGGAGAAGAACTTGAAAGAAGAAGGATTATACAAATGTTTCCAAATAACAAAATGATAATATTTCCTCAAACAATATACTATGGAGATAGTGATAAAGGAAAAGAAGAGTTTGAAAAATCTAAACAAATTTATAATTCTCATAAAGATTTGACTATTATAGCTAGAGAAAAAGTTTCATATGAAATTATGAAAAATGTTTATGACAAATGTAAAGTTATTTTAACACCAGATATTGTTTTATCTATAGATGGATTAGAAAATAAGTATAAAAGAGAAAATATAACATTTTGCTTTAGAAAAGATCCAGAGAAAGTACTTAAAAATAGTGAACAAGAAATTATTATTGAAGAATGCAAACGAATAACGGATAAATTAGTTTTTACAGATATGATGGCAGAGAGACAAGTTACTAAAGAAAATAGAGTAGATATAATAATGGACAAGTTTAAGGATTTCCAAAAATCTAAATTAGTAATAACTGATAGATTGCATGGAATGGTATTTTGTGCTTTATCAGGTACATCTTGTATTGCTTTTGGAAATTATAATCAAAAGGTTAAGGGAACTTATGAATGGATTAAGGACTTAGATTATATAAAGTATGTGGATAATATTGAAGAAGCAAAAGGATATATTGATGAGCTTATGAATTTAGATATGACTAAGTATGATAATTCTAGGTTTATAAATTATTATGGTCAAATTAAAGATATTATAAATGATACATTTAGGGAGGAAAGATAGGATGCCAAAGATATCTATAATAGTGCCTGTTTATAATGTTGAAGAATATTTGGAAAACTGTATAACTTCAATACTAAATCAGACATTTAAGGATTTTGAATTGATACTAATTAATGATGGTTCTACAGATAATTCTTTGGAAATATGTGAACATTATAAGGATATCGATGATAGAATATGTATAATTGATAAAAAAAATGGTGGATTATCATCTGCTAGAAATGCCGGATTGAATATCGCAAAAGGTGAGTATATTGGGTTTGTTGATAGTGATGATTATATTCATCCACAAATGTATGAGGTATTATACAATCAAATTATAAAAAATAAAGCAGATATATCTATGTGCGGATTTAAAAAAATATCTGAATTTAATAAAAAGGAATTATTAGGGAAATTTATTTTAAATCAAGAAGTCGAAATTTCAAATAATGAAGAAGCCGTATTTAAGCTTGGAGAAGATGATTCGGTTACATATGTAGTTGCATGGAATAAGTTATATAAGAAAAATCTTTTTAATAATATAAGATTTAAAGAGGGAATTATACATGAAGATGAATACATCATACATAGGTTATTATATGAAGCAAATAAGCTAGTTTATATTAAGGAAAATTTATATTTCTATTTACAAAGAGAAGGGAGTATAATGGATAAAAGATTAAATATAAACAGTTCTGATTACTTACTAGCATGCTCTGATAGGGTTAGATTTTTTTATGAAAAGAATTTAATTCAATTAAAGGATAAATGGGAAGAATTTTATCTATGGAAATTTTTTAATGACTATCCTGAATTATGTAGAGAATATAATGGAAATAAAAAACTAAAAATACTTAGAAAAGATTTTGCACAATTACTAAAAATTCTATTAAAAGAGAAAAAGTATTCATTAAAAGAAAAAGTTGCATGGATTATATTTGCTATTAATCCTAATATATATTATAAAATAGTAAAATAAATACAATTAGCTATGTTATAATGGAGGAATTATGAGAATATTTAAATCATATAGGAAGTTTATAAGAATTAAATACAAAAATTTTGATATATTTAAGCTTTGCAATTTAAATATCTTAAATTCAAAACATGTTCGAACAAAAACTGTATATATTGGAAAAAATGTTTAGCAGTGGGCAATCCAGCAAGAGTTATAAGAAAAGATATAGAGTGGAAGTAAAACTATTTAAAAAAGAAGAAGTATCCTCCTTGTAAAAATTAAAAGAAACAAGGAGGTTTTTTGAATATAAAAATGTAGTTAAAAAAAGAAATTGTGGAAAACTAAAAAATATTGACTTAATGGAAAAAATGTATATAATAATATTTGTATCGCAGACATCTTTTACTTACATATATATAGCGATGACAATGTAAGGAAAGAAGGTGATAATAAAAACAACTCAAAGACTCATATAAATAATAAAAATCTTAAATTTTAAAATTAACATGTACATTATAACTAATCAAAAGACAATTCAATCAAAAACATAATCGCATTATAATACTATCAAAAAACTTAGAACATTATTACAGGGCTAAGTTATCATCAAGGAACAATTCAATGAAAATATTTAACTAACACAGAAATTTAATATTAAAAAATAAGGAGTGAATTTAATATGGCTTATCAAACTAAAAAAGATTTAATCGAGGAAATAGAAAACTTTATAGAAGAATATGACTTAGATTTAGACGAAATATTAGAAGAATACGATATTAATGATTTTCAAGATTTAAAAAGGACTGAAATCGTGGTTATAAGAAAGGACTTATTTAGAAAAGAGGCAATGAAGTATATGGAGTTGAATGAAATGGATGAGTTTGAACAACAAGGGTGGAATGATATTATAGAGAATCTTAATAAAGATTAGATATGATTTGTAGTAAATATATTAATAAATAAAAGATTATCAACTTAAAGTTACTATCACATTTGAAGGGGAAATATTAAATGTAGTATAGTAACTTTTTTTTATTACTTTTTGAAAAAATAGAACTGAATTTAACTAATTAAAATAAGGTTATATTTAAAAATGTTATAAAAAACTTCAAATACTAATAGTGGTAGAGTTAAAAAATAAATTATATAAGGAGGTAAAGTTTAAATGAGTAAATGGACTGATCAACAAAAACTTTTAAATGGAGTAAAATTGATAGGTGGTGCAGCTGCAGGACTTGTATTGGTAGGTTTTGCAGCAAAACATGGAATAGATAGAGTGAATAAATTAATAACTGAAGTAGATGAGGAGGGTATGGGTATAGATAATTCCATAGAAATATTAGAATTATCAAATAAGTTGGGGGCCGAGAATTCAATTGATATATTATCTAAGGAATTAGATAATATTGATGAGGATTATGATAATGTAATAGAATTTATAAGAAAAAGGGGATAAAGCTTATAGCATTGAAATGTAATTTTATTACCCTATTGGAAATAGGGTAATAAAATTTATACTTTACTAGGAGGTATTTTCATGGATAAAGATAAAGCAATACAACAAGCACTAAAAAAATGTAGAACTAAAATAAATTATAAAGTGAGAAAAGAAGGTATTGAAGAATTATTTAAAATTGATTGTCCTCAACGAAAAGATGTATTAATTAATTTAGCATTACATGATAAAGTGTTTGAGGTAAAAGAGTTGGCGTTTAGAAAATGTCAAAGTTTAGGACTTACATATAAAGGAAAACCTATTAGATTAGGTAAAAAAAATATAGGCTATAATGAAAAAGATATATTGAAGTTTTTTTTGAGAGTAAAAAGAGAAGCAAATTTAGAAGACTTTGATTTAGAAGTTTTTAAAAATAAATTTTTACAAATTAATCCTGAAATGTATGATGTATTGGCATATGAAAAAGGAAAAAAATTTGATGAATATTTAGAAAATAAATTCAAATCTCTTCCTAAAAAGAAGAAATAAAAGTTGAAATATATGGATTAAAGTGAGGTGGATGCATATGTGTAAAAATTTTCAAATGAATTTATATGATGATTGGTTAAATCAATTGTCTACAAAACTTACTAGAGAGGGTTATGATGTAAGTAATATGAAAAAGTCAGAACTTCCATATAAATATTTTAATATGCTAAATAAAAAGTTAGTTCAAATTCCAAGACAAGTGTTAATTTCAAAAGAGTTATATCAAAGTCCATATTATAATAAGTATAAAAAAGTTATAAATTATCTCAAAAGTTTAATTGAAAAAGGAGAGGATATATCTGCCTACTTGAGTAAGAAAATTGATTCAATAGATTATAATGATGGATTATTGAACGATTGGGGAATTCATCACTTGCATTTGAGTACAGAAAAAGAAAGTAATAGCAAATTCAATAAAAGAACAGGGGAATTATTATTTGTCAGATTTCAAAATACTAAAGCTTATTTTATAAATATATATAAGCATAATAATTGGGCTAAAAAAGAAGTGATCCAAATAGTACATAGAAACTGGGAAGAAGATTTTAGAACTTTTAGGTTGGAAGGAGTACTATCATTACATTCAAGAATAGAAGATAGAAATTATCAAAAACTAAGAAATAAAAATATAAATGTTCCTATAGAAGTTGAAGAGGGAGTTGTTTATATGGGATTTGGATTTGGGATAACAACATCTGGTCATGGTCAATTAGCTATGCTAGAAGAGAGAAGGTGTAAAAAGGCTTTGAAAAGGGCTGAAGAATATATAAATCATGAAATGGTAATGAAAGATATATTAGGCAAAAAGATTTACTTTTATCCTATATTTCACAATGAATATTTAAGCATAATAGATTTATATACAATGAAAAAAGTATATTGTGTAAAATACAAAGAAAATAACTGTGAAGAACAGTAATTATAATATAACACCACAAACCGAGTCCTAGCCCGTCCCGCTAGGACTTTCCCACCCAATACCCACAAACATTCCACCCAAAACCCAAAAAAACATCCACCCACCCACGAAAAATCGCCAATATAAAAAAATAATTGACATAAAATTCAAAAAATATAAAAAATTTAAACTTTTCAATAGAAAAAAGAAGGAAAACATAACTAATTGTAGAATTATAATAACTAAAATAAAAAGAAAGGAGAGATGCGTATGATTATTCATGAAAAACTGGCTCACTTGAGCTCGAAACAAATTATACAACTCATGGACGAATATTACGCAGGGGTAAGAGTCAAAAAATTAATCGAGGACTATAAAGTCAATTGTCGACCGAATGATCTACACAAGTATTTTCCACCGATAGTGCTTGATAAACGATGTCCAATTTGTGGTGAAAATTTTCTTAATAAGAGACTTTCTAAGACTGAGATTGAAAATCAAGGCAATCCATACAGAAAAATAGAGGCTAAAAAACCTTATTGTCCTCGTTGTGGTCATATTGACGATGAGGTTTGCGGTTGTGATGCGTGTGTGGAAAAGAGAAAGAAGGAAGAAATCAAGAGAGAGGTTGAATTGGAAAAGAGGGCTAACAAGATTAAAATCAAGCTTGAAAAATCTTATACTGGCAAGGTTAGTGTTGATGAACTTGGTTTCAAAGATAGGATTTATCTGGCTAGTTTGTTGGGATATGGCTTAAGCGATGATGCCAATGTTATCGAGAGTCTGAGCGAGTGTGAGAATTCATGCACTTGTCTTGCTGAGGGTGATATGGATGAGAGAATTGTTGGTTATCTTCTAAAGCGAAATATCATAATTATCGATATAAATTCTTTGAAATATGCGCTTAAACATCGTAAGGATAAAAATCGATTTATGCGTTATAAGCTAAATGTCGAAATTGATGATAATAATATCGACGCTTTGCAAGGATTGATGAGTCCTAAGATTGATTTTAGCGATGAGAATAATATTGTGGCTGCGTATAATCTTTGGAAAGAGGTTGCGATGAATGATTGTATTGCTTTTCTGGTTGATGAGATGAGAAAGAAAAATGTTGAATTTTGTCCAGTTAAAAAGACAGAGATTTTGCTGGATAGCATGCTGAAACATTTTTCGACTCTCCAAGTGCAATATATAATTTATAAAAGTATTGATGAGATATCTAGTAAATATACAAAAAGCAAACCTAAGAGAGGCGTTTTTTCTGATATAGTTTTCAGGAGAATGGAATATTGGGATTCGAGCATGACTTATAGAGAGTCTGAATTGCCAGAGTATAGAGACAGCAAAAAGTTTTTGTATAATAATCTGCACGGGGTCCTGTTTTCAAAGGTATTGGGACTTGGAGACAAGGGGCTTAGATGTGTAGCAAATATTAAAATTATAAGGGAGAGTGTGAGGAAATAAGTAAAATTTAAAGGAGATTGTTGGATGTTATTTAAAGAATCTGAGAGAGAGAAGATTTAAAAACCACTGAATTCTAGAGAGAGGATTTTGGTGGTTTTTTTATTGTGCGTAGATTTTTGTATAAATATGTATAATCATGTAAAATAAGGCGACACATGACAACATCTGTTAGAATTTGAATTACGAAAAAGTACGAAAACTAATGAAAAATACTTGCAATGATGTTACAATTTAATTAATAAAATTACAAATATCAAATAAATGTGATTTTATTAGTCAAATTTGTTGCAACAAGTATCAGATGTTTTTAATTAAAAAGAGTTATTTTATATAGTATCAAGGAGGTATGTTTATGCAAAATTTTTTAAGACTTAATGAAGGCGATATAGTGGAAATAATAATAGCATTTATAAACAAAAATGTAGGAAATGAAACTATAACAGAAGTCGATTATGATAAACTTGGAATTCATATCGATAGCGACATACTCATAAAAGAGACTCCTATTATAATAAATGTAAGATGCAAACTGAATTTAACTGAAATGATAAGATACATAGTACAAAACAAGGGCTGTAGCATATATGTTCAAACTTGGAAGGAAATTTATAGAATTAAGAGAAACAAGGAGATAGTGGAGCTGTACAATAACAATATGAACTATATGGATATTGCAAATAAGTTTGGGATTTCACATAGGAGAGTTCACCAAATTTTGAAAAGGGAAAGTGAAAAAGGCATATAGATTATTAGTATAAATTTATAGTATCATAATACCCTCAAAAGATATGCACCCTGATTGTGGGTGCATATTTCTTTGTCATAAAAGGATAAATAAATCCCCCCTCGAATAAACTAAATCGAGGGGGGATTTTTATATGAAAAACAAAAGTATAATTATTATGACGATATTGTCGCTGGTCTTGGTTGTTGGGTGTTGTTATCATCAGCAATATATGATGAACTGTAACTATGATATGCCAGTAAGTGAATGTCCTGCTATGGTGACTAACACTGCGCAAGATGAGGTAGATGATAAGAAAGATACCCAAAGTGTTACAACAAAGGATTGTATGTATTACTGTATCAGAAATTCGATTTATAAGGTGGATGTAAATACGAAGGAAAAATATTTTCTGAACCTGATGGTGATGGCCCAACGGATACAGTTGGGATTTATAGCATGTCTCTAGACGGTAAAAATGATGAATGTGTGAAAAAAACGAGTGATGTAGATGAGTTCACTATTTACGAATCGAGAATTTATTATAGTGAGACAGTTTGGCATACTGATGAAGATAATTATGGTAGCTTGAAAAGTATGGATTTGAACGGTGGCACACAGAAGACTATAGCAAAAGACGAAAGTTACAGTTTTGGCAGCGAGAAAAATATGTTTGTGATAGATTCAGACTATATTTATTTCAAGCAGGATTATTCTATCTATAAGGTCAATATAAATTCTTCTGAAATATCGAAAATAATAGATGACGCAGAGCTTTTGGGAATTGCCGATGGATATCTTTATTACAACGGTGATTATAAAGGTGAATTTGCTCTTTTTAAAATGAATCTTAAAGACAACTCAAAGACGTTCGTAAGGGAAGACATTATTTATGAAATACTTGGCACAAAGGACGATAATATGCTTTTCGTGGCTAATTATAAAGATAGGGATGAGTGTTATAGTGATGGAATTTATATTTCTGGGATGGATATTAAGAATGAGATTTGCTTGGGGGGATATCTTGTTACTTAGATAAATAAATAAGGCTCAAAAGTGGATTTACTCATAAAAAATACTCCTTATGGCATTCATTTATAATTTTATCATTGCCATACAGGAGTATTTTTTTAATCATAAGCACAAATTTTTTTACATTGTCTTACATTGTATTTTTTAGTTTATATTTATTATAAGTTCAATCATTTAACTGAAACTTTGCATTCTTTAATGGTTCTGGTTTAGGACCGTCAAATTCTGTTATATAAAATCTACCATTTTTTTCGATAACAGTATCAGTAGCTGATGCATGATAATATATTGGTTCCCTATTTGGAGTAGAGTCTTTATATTCCTGAGAGTATGAGACTTTATAAGTGTTATTGTTTACAATTTCTACTTTTTTTATTGAGTAATTGAAAAATTCAAGTGTAGTATTTTCTTTTGTATATTTGTTAAGGTTACTTTGCGCTTCTAAAAGTAATTTTTGACCACTTTCTGATTCATCATAGAAGTCTTTTACAAGAGAAATATCTCGTTTGTTCATAGATTCAAAGTATTTTATATTTGATTCTCTTATAAATGATGCAACTGCTGCTATTTTACCATCTTTATCTAGTTCATTATTAGGAATTTCAACAGCTTTATCATTAGGAATTTCAACAGTATCTTTTATTTTGTTTCGAATGATAGTATTACCATCGTTATATTCTAGATATAGTTCCCTTTTTTCAGATTTATTTTTATTTTTATCTGTATAATCTATGTAATAAAGTGTATTTTGGAGTTTTGAAATCTCTCCATATATTTGAGACATTTCTTGTTGAATATTACTTTCATTAATATTTCTGTAATAAGCATTAGTTTCTTTGCTTATATTTTTTAGAATTTCTTCGTACTCTGGAGTAAGTTCGCCAATACCAATTATATATATTGGTATATTATATGGTTTTGCAAGATTAAGAACATCGTTATAGTTGTAATAACTTTTATTATCATGGCCATCTGTAAATGCGACTATACATTTTGCACCTGATTGAGTATTTATATCAGATAGTGAAACAACAAGCGCATCATATAAAGAAGTCATATTTTGTAGTTGGAGCAAGTTTATACCATTTATTATGGAATTTTGATCATTTGTAAAATCATAAATTCGATTTACAGAATCAGAAAAGCTCATTAAACCAACTTTATTTTTTGTCATATCTACATTTTGAACAAAGTTTGTAGTAGAACTTTTAACATCATTAAAGTAAGGGTTCATACTAGCGCTTACATCAGCAAGTAAATCGATATTTACTCCGCCATCTTGTGATGTTGTACCGAATTCGTTTATTTTTACCTCTTCATAATTATCGCCGATTTTTTCTATAATTTTGAACTTAGTTCCATTAATACTGTACCCCAAAATTTCTTCAAGCTTAGTAGAATCTAAATAAAGCTTAACTTTTGGAAACTCAGAAAAATCATATTGTAAATTTCCGAAATTGCTCAAATCAGAAATCTTTCTAAAAGAAAAAAGTATGCTGGAACATTTTTTATATGCAGAATTATAGTCTCCTGATTTTGTTAAATTATTAACTTTTGATTCAACATCATCTATTTTTTTTGTTTCATAAGGATAGAGTGATTTTGTGTTTTGTAAGTCATTTAAATCATTAGATAAATCTGTAATAATACTTTCGTCATATTTTTCTAAGGACTTTTCTTTTTCTTCTAAAGATTTATCTATTTTATTAATATTAAGCATATTTTTTTCATCAATAGATTTTTTATACTCATTCATATAGTCTTTGCATGTATTGACTAAATTAGTATAAGATTGATCAATTGAATAGTCTGAGATGATTAATTTTTCAAGTTTTTTTTCATGTGTATTATAATTTTTTTTGGCGGCGAATACATTTTTGTTTATCACGAAAAAAACTGCCACAATGGATAAAATAACTATTGAAATTATTAGTATTATTTTTTGTAATTTTTTCATTGGAACCTCCTTATCATAGTAATTTTATTATATAGAAAAATAATACAAAAATCATCCTAAAATGTAAAAAATTACCTAAAAAAATAACGAAGGTGTAGATTTTAATACATATAAAGAATATGCATCTTATTTATGAAATGCATATTCTTTATATGTATTATGGTAAATTTTTATTTATATTTCTCCACGTATTTTGCGTGTGTCGTGATATAATAACCAGATTTCAACTTATACATATCAGTACCATTTCGTTTTATAAGTTGTGAAACTGTGAAAACTTCACCACAAAGGGCGATTCCGGCTATGCTAGAGTTTTTGAAGTCGGGCGTTTTGTGGTAGTTGACGTCGTGGATGATTTTTATCATTTTTGGGATGTCGGCGTATTGCTCGCCACTGCTTTGATTATTACTGCCTGCGCTATTGCCTGAATCGGATTTTGTATTGTCGCTGATTTTCTTGTTATAATTCGGAGATGTGCAGTTTATTATGTCATTTACTGTGATTTTCCCTTGTTTTAAATTATCACAATCAATCTTAAATTGTTGCATCTTGTCTGGATTTTTGACCATATAAATAGGGCAGAGTTTGTATTTTTTGCCGACGACGTCTGTATGAGTGATGATGTCTTTTTTACAATCAAGATTTTTATAGCTGCAAAGCCATGCACAAAGGTGGACCATGCTTTTGTATGTCAAATCTGTGTAGTGGTTGTCGCTGCCTGTTGTTGCGACTTCGATTGCGATTGCGTATGAATTTGCGCTGTTTGTCGCATAACACATTTCATCAGTCGGAATCAGTTGGTATATCTCGCCTCCAAGCCCAATGACATAGTGCGAAGATGCAAAGATATATCTGTTGCCAATTTTGTATCCATTCGCAACGACGTTGTTAAAATATGAGACAGTCTTGTCACCATCGACATCTGGCTTGCCAGTATAGTGGATGGCGATTTTTGTAGCAGATAGGGGAACACCAGGTCTGCCATATTTGTTTCTTTTTTGCCATTTTTCGATTACATTAGGTTTTTTTATCATATTTCCTCCTTATTTAAGATAATTTGTAAAGGCTGAGCTAGTTTATATAATAAATCTAGCTCATATGTATTAAGAGATTTTGTACTAAAATGGGATTTCCTCGTCATCGATGCATGCTGTTAAGTTTGCTTGTGGATCGTTAGTTGTGGATGTATTATTAGTTGCAGTATTTGAATTATCAACGTCTGGAGAAGAATCAGAACTGCCAGATAAAGTAGAATTCCCATTGTCAACGCCAGAAGTATCAGCGCCATTGCCAGTATTAATATTAGAATCACTAGCACTAGAAGTATCTGTACCAGCATCAGTATTGGCGCCAGAAGCATCAAGCCCATTTCCCTTAGGAATATTAAGCCTCATCAGCTTATGCACGACAATTTTGGCGAAGTTGCGGTTGTTCCCGTCGGAGTCGACATAGCGGTCGATGTGGAGACTGCCGCTTACTGCAATAAGGTAGCCTTTTTGGAAACAAGTTGAGAAGTATTCGGCTTGTTTACCCCAAACTTCGACAGGGATAAAGTCGGTTACGGTTTGATTGTCTTTTTTATAGCTGCGGTCGATGGCGATTGTGCCTTTTGAGATTGCTGTTCCTGAGCTGAAAAATTTAAGTTCTGGGTCGGCTGTAAGCCTTCCAATTAGTGTAACTAGATTCATAGTTTTACCTCCTTATTTTTAAAAAAATATAATACCTAAAATTAAAATTTATAAATAATCGATTAAAATTTTGTATGATTTCTTAACCCTTGCTATCAAGCAAATTACTATTCTTAATCAAATGATTCTTGCTCATATGATGGCATATAGCCGAAGTCCTTTTTTAGCTCATTGCCTGTTTTGGTAAAGAATCTCTTGCGGGCAGTGTCGAATGTAAGCATTGTTTTGTAGCGGATTGAGCCTGTGATTCTGTTTTTTAGTACGAAGAGTTCGGTTTCGGGTTCTCTGCCTTCGCGTGATGCTTTTAGGACATAGTCGGCTAGATTTGGGATTTCGCTGGCTCCTGATATTTCAAAGACGTGGGGTTCTTTGTTCATCATGGAGTTTTTGTTCGAATGTGCCACCAAGACTATGACTATCTTGTATTTTTTCGCCAGTCTTTTTAGTGATTTTACGGCAATTATCTGCTTTTCATATTTGTCATTACCACTACAATCGAGTGTCATTAAGTTGTCAAGGACAAACAGTTTGACATTTTTCTTAGTCGCTAAATATTCAATTGCGTGGGAGATATTGGCCTCGTCTGCTTTTGCTTCTTTTGAATAAAAAAACAGTTTGTCATCAACCCATTGTGTTATCATTTCAAGCCCCTCATTCGAAACTTTTGCATACTTGCCCATATTACTTGTGTAATTTAGAAGATGTTGAGGATTTGCAACGGTTCTAGTGAACCAATCCATACACATTTCGTAAGTCAGCTCGCCTGAATATAAGAACGAGTTGAACCCATTACTAATAGCATTTGCAATGATTTGGTTCAAAAATGTACTCTTTCCGGCTCCAGGGCTACCTGTCAAAACTGTCAAAGTACCAAAGTTTAGCCCATCGCCAAGCAAGGCATCAAGTCCTGCAAATCCTGTCAAAATTCCACCTCTTTGGACAGAAATAGAGACCTTGGATGCATTTACAACTAAATCTTCGGAGTTGGAATTGTCCATAATCATGGATTTGAAATCTTCTGAGAAAGTTATAAGTGACTTTTGATCCATGGATTTTATGTTTTTCGATGTAGTCGCAAGCATTTCGTGGCCGCTTCGTTTCATCGAAAAATCCTTGACGATTCTGATATAATAGCTGATGTTTGATACTGATGGAACGACTGTTACCAAGCTTGTCAAATACGCTACTCCGCCGACTTTGTCCAATTGATCGTGATTTGTTAATTCGCTTGAAAGTGTAACAGGGTCTATTTTTTCGTTACGTTCATACAATTTTTGCATATGTTTGTAGATTATTTGGTGTTGTGGGTGAAAAAAGTCGTAAACAGACAAATTAAACTGATTACCCACCGAAACCAACTCCGGCTCAATCAAAATCGCCCCCAAAATACTTTGTTCCGCACCCAAGTTGTAAAGTGCCATAAAAATCCCCCCTTAAAATTCTATAAAATCAGCAGTGTTGTAATAGCTTTTAGATGTTGAAATCTTATTTTTTAGAGCCCTTTTTGCACCATTAAATTGAGCCAAAATTCTTTTATAATGTCTTCTTAGATCACTTGCCTCTACAATTTTATCACTCCAAAATGTATTATCATCATTGGTAAAAGTCCATTCAATAACCTCTGAAACCTCGTCAAAATCACGTTTGTCTTTGTATAAAATATTTTTAAAATCTCTTACCCATTTCTTAAAATCAGGCAGAGGGAAAGTAGGATTTAACTCTTTTATAAATTTCCAAAGCAACTCACTAAGAGTAGTTTCATTATTTTCAGAATTAGAAGAATTATAAATAATATTATTTTTATTTATTTCTATCTTTTGGTCGGACTCTAGAGCACCTCGGTCAGACTCAAAAGTTCCTTCTTCGGCCTTAAATGTGTCAGTTTTTGGCTCAAAAGTGAGATTTTCGTCGTTTAAAGTGTGAGAATTTAACTTAGATGGACTTGTTAGTGATTCAGAAATACCTTTTGGTGACTTTAATGAACCTTCTTGTGAATTAATAACACCTTGTGGTGATTTAAAAGAACTTGTAGTCGACTCGATTGCACCTTGTGGTGATTCAATTGCACTTATAGTTGATTCGATAACACCTTCTTGAAACTCTGTATTACCTTCATGTGATTCAAATGGACTTTCTTGCGACTTTAACTCACTAGATTTCACATTAAGCGAACCCGCATTCAAAATATAATCCCCAACATTATTAGACGCACTTTCTTCAACCGGCATAAGACCCGCAGAAATCTTATCAAAGCCATCAGTTGGCAGATTAAAAGAATTCGCCAAATCCTCACAATAACGATGATTATCATAACTCGCACAAGCATCACGACTATCATAACTTTCACAACTCGCATTAAGATAATAATCGCCGCCGCCATTGCCGCCATAACCCAAATCACCATCATAACCAGAAAAATTCCCACAACATTTACTACAACGACAATTTTCACAACCGAAATTATCATCATCAAAAGCAGTACTTACAGATGGCGGTTTTATCGCAGAAACGTTGGCAATACTACTGTTTGGAGTATTGCTGATAAGTCTTATATAGTTAGGCCCGATGGCATAATAAGTAAAAGTTCCTCTCTCGCGAACTACTGTTTTTTTGAATATTTGAGCCTTGCATAATTTTTTTAACCTTCTATATATAGCAGTTTTTTGCAGATGTAAAATCGGCATGTCCTCGCTGACTTTTTTGTGATAAATCCAGTAATACACTTCGCCATCGACGATTTTTGTGTCCATTTGGTTAGTATCTTTGAAATCGACAAACCATCTTAAAAGGTATAAATCAATCCCATCTATATTCAATTCAGACGCTACTTCTTGAGAAAATCCTTGTAAATTATATTTCATAACCACCGCTCCTAACTTTTTTAAAAATTTTTTTTGAAAATATGTATAAGACCTGAAAATGTGTCCATAATTAAGGTAAGATCAAAATAGTTCTCTGGGGAGGGATATAGCCCCAACGGTATGGGGCATAATACTATTTTGATTTTAGTGAAATAATGTTGCTCGAAAGCTCATTTATACTGTTTGTTAGGGTCTCCAGCTTCGATTCTAGCCTCACCAATAGATATATCGAAACGGCCACTGGGAATCCTACGTTAGCGATTAGAGTTTCAATGATTTCCATAAATATCTCCTTTCATTCAATGTTATAAATACATAGATATGATATTTGAATTAATGATTTTAAATGCTGAAAGGGGGAAGCAACTGCTTCCCCCACCATATACTTTAAAACCACATACAAACTATCTATTCAGATAAAGTACTGTTGTCTATTCTTACAATGTTATATACATCGTGCTTTTGCAGATTACCAAGTGCATTTGCAACATCCAAAACATTTTGGTCAGTCGCTTCTGAATCTACATAATTAAATGTCTTAGTACCAGTTATTTGCTTAGAATTTTCATCTAAGCCTTTATTTAGGTACAATTTTAATGATGATAAGTTTTTTGTAACTACAACTGCCATAAAAGTAACCTCCTTTCTTTTTTATTTAGTACCAAACCCTAGCCTACACAACAAGATCGTATTCTTGAGTTTGAGTATTTACGATTCTAGCCTCAACAGCTTCAACCAAATCATAATTATTTTTCTTAAAGATGTTCTTTTCAACAATTAAGTCCATCGCCGCTTTTATCTCGGCTTCTGTCAATGCGTCTTTTGGGTCCTCGATAGTGAAAGTAACTTCTTTACCGATAGAGTTTTTAAATACTAGTACTAATTTTTTAGATTCAGCCATGTTTGCACCTCCTTTCTTGTTTGAAAACTAATTTGTTTTCTTGGTTAAATGATACTATAGAACCGTTTTCACGTGCTATTAAACTATTTTATTATAATATTTTAAAGAAATAGTGTAGTGACTAATTTCTATTTAAAGAAAATTTTGAAAATTAGAATAATTAGAAATATACAATTTCTATAAAAGAGACTACTATATAAAATAAGAAAACAAGATAGGGGGAGTAAATTATGAAGGATAACAATCCAGAGAGAAGAATACCAGAAGATTTAGTACCGCTTTATAATATTGTCGGAGAGGAGAAATACAAATTGATAATTAAAGAAATGGGAGGCGGCTTATATTATATTCCGACTAAAGACGAATTAGATATAAAAGAAAGAGATAAAGGGATTTTTGAGGATTATATTATAAAAGGAATGAAAATCAACAGTGTTGCGAAAAAATGGGGGCTTAGTGCCAGCATGATAAGTAAAATTGTGGGAAAGGAACGTGATAAAAGTAAGAAAAAATAGATAGTGTTTTGAGGAAATTCTAATAAACCGAGTCAAATTAATTTTTGGCTCGGTTTTTTAATATTATTTTAAAATAAAATTGATTTAAGTACAAAAAATTGAGCAGGGGTCATATAGAAATTGATTATTATTTTAATTATAATTATAAATGGTGTTTATAACAACAAAAGTAAATTGATCTGAAATGATAAAAAGGAGGACAGAAGAGGGGAATTTAGGGAATAAGAGAAAGATTTACTTAGACTTTTTAGAGGGAGAGATTTTATGAAGAAAATTATTAATAAGTTTCTAGCAGTTACAATGGCGCTTTTAATTGCATTATCTGTGATACCATTTTACGGGGTGAGTGTATCGCATGCTACTAAGGTTAATAATTCAAGCAATAAAAGTGCAGATAATGATGTAAAATATTTTTCAACTACAATGTATAACTTTAATAAAGGTTTATTTAATAATGCAACAGATGAGGGTAAAGGCAAATCAGAAAACAATTTCTATTTTGTAAATGAAAATACAGACTCTTGGGCACAGGGAACAGGAGCGCTAAATAGAGCCAATACCTCTTTTGCATATACTTATAATGTTCTTGTACAAGGCATAGTTAAAAATAGATTAACTAATGATGGGAAATTACAATTCAACTATAAAAATGCAGGAGTTTTTGAATCGCCAGAAAAACAAATAAGCGGAAGAGAAGTCTATCAAAATGTGCAATTCCCATTTGTAAAAGATGCAAATGGATATTATGAGTTTAACAGTTCAAAAAATCACGTTCATGTTGATAAAAGTAAGAAAAATGGACAAACTTTAACTTTAGAATCTGGGAAACAAACAGTAGGAAGTGTATCATCATTCTTCCCATTTAATGCTGATGGAAATTATAGCCCAGATTATCACTTCGGTATGAATATGAGTATACCTTTTTATATCAATGAAAATGGTAAAGACGAAAATAACAATCCTATAAAATTTGAATTCTCTGGTGATGATGACGTTTGGGTATTTATCAACGGAAAATTAGTTCTTGACTTAGGTGGTATACATGGTGCTATCGACGGTAGTATAGATTTTTCAACAGGAGAAGTTAAGTACGGATTTAATAAAACGAATAATGTAAAAGTTATAAAAGCTGGACAAACAACACAAACAGATGCAGCATCAACTACTTTACAAAAGCTAGGTATCGATATGGCAGAACTTGCAAAAGGTGAAAACAACCTACAAATATTCTACCTAGAACGTGGGGCTGGTGAATCAAATTGCAAAATAAAATTCAACTTACAACAAAGAGACTCATTAGAAGTTAACAAAACATTAGGATCTACAACTCCTCACACTGACAACAACTTCGAGTTCCAACTTTTAAAACAAAATCAAAACGGACAATACGAACCAGTTGGAAACAAAGCGTATACATTATATACAGCAAATAACTCAATCGAATCAAATAATTATAAAACAGACAAAAATGGTAAATTCTATCTTAAAGCTGGTCAACGTGTAAACTTTACATCAAACCAAATCGGTAAATATAAAGTTGTCGAGCTGACTGGTGGATATGAAAAAACATGGTCTGGAAGAAAAGAATCAATAGCGACAGGAAATATATCCGACAATAAAAATGCTTATGAAATACAAATAAGCGAAAATGACACAAAAACAGCAACTAGATACACTGTAAACTGCATAAACTCTGCAGATGTTACACTAAACGACGACACTATAGTACTAGACTATGGAAAAACAGTTAGACATAATGTTAGAACAAACGACAACACAAGTTCACAAAATGCGAGTGTTTACGGAATAGGTTCTGGAGATTTAGCGAAAAATGTTGAAAGTGCAACTGGATATTCAAAATTAGATACAGATGTCGATTTACACAACGGCAAAATTAAAATAGACGAAGATGGTGTTGTTGAATATACGCCAACAAGATTTATGAACAGCGTTGATAAGGCGAATTATGTTGTTTCTTATCAAGTTGGAAACGGAAATCGACAAGACACTAGATATGCTTATGGTACAGTAAATGTACTTCCTGCGACTTCTGTTTATTATGAAGATGACTTTGGAACTGAGGATAATACTGATTCGGCTGTTTCAATAGTTTGGAGCAATGGCTGGGGAACTACTGGCGGAAACAAAGATAATAAAGAACAATCATCTGCAAATAAAAATTATGGTTGGGATGATGCATATAAAAATGATAAAACTTATAGTGATGAAACAGCACACTATTCAGATGTTAAAGGTGCAACTGCAACATTTACATTTAAAGGGACTGCTGTAGATGTATATAGTAGAACAAATGGGGATGTAGGATTAATACGTGCAGTACTTTATAAAGGAGCAGAAGTGACTAAATCAGCGTATCAAATGAAATATATCGATAATGTTTCACAATCAGGAGATTATTATCAAATACCAACTTTATCATTTGATGATTTAGAATATGGAACTTATACTGTACAAATAACAGCTGGGGCAAAAGGCCAAGGTACAACAGGAACATACTACTTAGATGGTATTCGTGTATATAATCCATTAGGAAATGTTGATGCAAATTCAGTTGCGGGAAAAGCGTATAGTGAAGCAGGTGAATCGAACGCTCAATATATATCAGTTAGAAAAGATTTATTAGACAGTACAAAAGTTAATGATTTAGAATCAAGTATAAAAGGTTCTTTATTTATCGATAAATCAGAAAACAAAGTTGGAGATAAAACAGAGGATATAGGGACATATAAAGATTATGGTCCAAAAAATGAAGTATATGTTAAAGAAAATCAAGGTGTCGCATTCAAAATAAAAGAATACGATTTAGACAACAACAAGGTGTTTATAGGATTAAAATCACCACAAGGAAAAGATGTAAGAGTAAAAGTTACTAGCGGAGAACATATACAATATATAAACTTAAGTTCTGCAGCAGATTTATATTATGAAATTACACCAAATGAAGATGGAAATGTTGTAATTGAAAATATGACAGATAATTTATTATCTATAACAAAAGTTAGAATAACTTCTAAAAATGCTACGACTATTAAAAATTCATTAATAAGTACGCCAGAATTAATGTCTTATGTTGAAAAATTTGATTCATTATCTGTGAAACAAGACAACAATAAAGATGATAGTCTTGGTAAAGATGATATAGATATTGAAAATCCTGAGGATAAAAATGATGAGGCAGTTAAACCTGTTTCAATTTGGCAAAAAATTATGGAAAGTATTAAAATTTGGTTTGGAAAATAATTAATAGAGGAGACATAATGAAGAAACAATATAGTAAACCGGGAATAATTATTGAAGACTTTAAAATATCACAACATATAGCAAGTTGTGGAGCACCGCATGAAAGTCAATGGGGAAGTCCATTATCAGGATCGCCAGCTAGTTGTGCATGGCTAGATCCATTTAATGATAGGATTTTTACAAGTACTAGTATGGGTCTTGGTGGCAATCCATGTTCTGATTTACAATACAAAGAAGAAAACGGAAAATTCGATATATATTGCTATAATAATCCAGAAGGCGGACTTGCTGTTTTTGGATCTTAAAATAAATACTTTTTTAGTATATATGGTCATGCAAAATAGCATGACCATATTGATATATGAGGGGGAAAATGGAGAAAAATAGATATTATGTGAGTATAGCCGATGTATCAATAGGAATAAAGACTGATTTTGATGTTTTAATTGGGCAAGAAGGTGAACAATTTTTTTGTAGAGAAAGTATTCCTACTAATATAAAAAATGATATATCCTTTAATATACAAAAAACAAATAATCCATTAATAATGGGAAATAAAATATTTGATGAGGATGAATTTTTTATTTATGAAACAGAATTTGGATTTACCCGTCAATTTACTTCGATTATAAGTAAAAAACCTTATGCTTGGCTTACACCATACAATGAATATAATTATAATTTGAGTTATTTGTCAGGAAGAGAAGAAGATTTTAAGTATTCCAAGAATATTTTAGAAGGTATAAATATCGAAAGCATACTAAATAAATTTAATGGATTTATACTCCACAGCTCATTTATAAATTGGCAAAATAACGGAATTTTATTTTCCGCACCATCTGGCACAGGAAAATCGACACAAGCTGATTTATGGAACAAGCATGAAAATGCGGAAATTGTAAACGGCGACAGGGCAGGAGTTAGGAATGTCGACGGTGTTTGGAGTGCGTATGGGCTGCCCGTTGCTGGTTCATCGGGTATTTATAAAAACAAAAAAGCACAAATTTCGCATATAATCGTTTTAAGACAAGGCACGGAAAATAAATTAACACGATTATCACCGAGGGATGCATTTATAAAAATTTATAGCGAGACGACGGTCCACACTTGGGATGATGAGTTCCAAAACAACATACTAAATATGATTTCGGATTTGGTACAAAATGTGCCTGTGTATTTATACGAGTGTCTGCCAGATGAGAGCGCTGTCGAATTTTTAAAAGAACAGATAATAAAAGATAATAAATTATAAAATTAAAATAGAAAAATTATAAAGAGGTAACAAAATAAGACTAAAAAATACTTATTTATACAATTTACAAAGAGGGAAAAAATGAAACAAAGACTAATAGAACCGAGATTGACAGAATTTCTTCACAGAAAGGCATCTATTACAAGCACGCCGATAAGTGGAACATTCGAATTATCGCCATTATGCAACATGGATTGCAAAATGTGTTATATAAAAATGTCGAAAGAAAAACAAGAAAGCATCGCAAGGCTGAGAACAAAGGACGAGTGGCTTGAACTTGCTAAAGATGCGAAGGATAGGGGAATGTTATTTTTACTTTTGACTGGTGGGGAGCCGTTTTTAGTGAAGGATTTTAAAGAACTTTATATCGAACTACACAAAATGGGCTTCTGTTTGTCGATAAATTCGAACGGGACGATGATTAATGAAGATGTGATAAAGTGGCTAAAATACTATCCTCCGACAAGAATCAACATAACGCTTTATGGGGCGAGTGATGAGACTTATGCAAGGCTTTGTGATAATCCAAAGGGGTTCACACAAGTTAAAGCCGCACTTAATTTATTAAAGGAAAATAATATACAAGTTAAGCTAAATTGCAGCGTTACGCCTTATAATAAGGATGATTTGAGAAAAATGATGAAATTTGCACAAGATAACGACTTAATAATCCAAGCGACTTCATACATGTTCCCTCCATTGAGGAAGGATTCGACTCAAATCGGTCAAAATAACAGATTTTCGCCAAATGACGCATCACTTTACGGAGCATATATAAGTGCATATAGCAACGGATTTGACAACTTTAAAGCATACGTAGAATCTGGCCAAATTGAATTATATGACACAGACGACGACTGCAGTGTTATTGAAGGAGATTCAATGCGTTGTCGTGCAGGGATTACAAGCTTTTGGATGACATGGGAAGGAAAGATGTTGCCTTGTGGAATGATTCCAGACGAGGGAAAAGATCCATGGGAAGTCGGATTTGATTCTGCATGGGAAAATGCGAAAAATATCGTAAAAGATATAAAATTGCCAGTTGAATGTGCAGGCTGTGGCAAAAAAGAAAGATGCAAAGCTTGTGCAGCAATGGTTTATACGGAAACGGGAAGTTATGACAAAGTTCCACAATATAGATGCGAGATGACGAATTTTTATCAAGATGCATGTCAAAAAGTATTGTGTGAATTGGAAAGTTAATATATTTGGGAATGGAAATTTTGAGATTTATATAAAATGGAGTGATTAGAGTGAACAAAAAAAAGAAGATAATAGGAGTTGCGGCGGTGCTTGCTATATGCTTGGCAATAGCAATACCAGTCGGAAGAGGGAAATTTAATTTTGATGATAAGTTTAAAATAGTAGGGAATTTTAAGGCAAATAGTTCAAAAAATGATGCTGAAAACAGCCAATCAGGAGACGCTAATAATATAGATGGAAATATAGGTTCAGATTCGAGCAAAGATAGTGTTTCAGATGAAAAGAATCAAGATAGCAATAGCCCAAACGGAAATAATGATTCTGGTTCAAATAGCAAGAATAATGGAACAGATCAAAATAATGTCGGAGGAAATTCTAACAGTGGCAACCAAAATACAGGCGGAGTTTCAGGCGATGGTAGTATAACAGATTTCGACAATACAGGCGCAACAGCAGCACAATTCAACGGGCTGATGTCAGTCAACGAATTGGGCAAATTTATATGGGAAAACTACGAAAAAGCATCAAACGAAGACGAACTGCTAAAATTTGTTTTGGACGAATACGAAGTCGACGAGGACGTTGCCAAAACAGACTTGGACGAGTTTTTGGCTGTGCTTAAGGAAAATGAGATTATATAGAAGTAAATTGTTAGAGCTGGACTTTGTTTTGCAGGGTTTGGCTCTTTTTTTATTGAATTTTTTATATATTAATAGAAGAAAACGATTGTGGGATATAATTGTATATAAAAAATTCATATAAATTAAGTTATAGTATTGAAAAAATTGGAAAGTGAATGTACAATAAATACTATAAAAATCGGCAATAATTGGAAAAATAAACTTTCTTTAAGAGGATAAAGGAAATTTATTTTTTATGCTAAAATTAATGCTAGATAAATAGAAAAAAATACCAAAAAGATATATAATCTTAGTGTGAGGTGGTTTTTATGAATAAAAAAGGTTTAATTGTGGGTATATTGGTAGTTTTGGTAGCAGGGGTAGCTATTTGGAAAGTAACATCAAATAATTCATCAAATGATGTCGCAAACAATGTATCTGAAAAATCTGAAGCTAGTCAGGGAGAAGACTCTAAAAATGGACAAGCTAATAAATCTGATCAAAATGATTCCGACAAAGCTAATCAAGATAAGCAAGATTCAGATAATAGTTCTAATAATTCTAGCAAAAATGACGAAAATAACAGTGGTGGTGACAATTCAGCAATAGTAAGTAACATACCAGGTTTTACTTCTGAAAATGGAGGTAGTTCAAAATCTGGCAAAGACAATTCAAGTTCAAGCAACAATGGCAATTCAAAATCTGATAAAAATAATAATAGTAGCAATAAATCCAACACAATGTCATTACCATACACAATAGCATCAACAGGAATGAAAGTAACAAATATAGGAAAATATTCAGGCAAATTTGTAGAAAACGGAAGCGACAAAAGTGTTAGTAACGTACTTTCAATAGTAGTTACAAATACATCAAACAAAGATTTACAATATGGTGAGATTAAATTAAAAGCAGGTGGAAAAACTGCAACATTCAAGTTGACTAATATACCATCTGGAAAATCAGTTTTAGCACTTGAAGCAAACGGCATGAAATATAGCTCTGGAGCTGGTTATAAATATGCAGACGCAACATATGCGCTAACAAATATGCCAATGAACTCTAACAAAGTTAAAGTCAGCACAAGTGATTCTAAGGTCACAATCAAAAATACATCAGGAAAAGATTTAGGAACAGTCTATGTTTACTACAAAAACTTGGATAAATCAGGTGCTTACTTAGGCGGAATTACATACAGAGTTAAATTTGATAATGTTAAAAAGGGGGGAACATTATCTCAAAATACTAAGCATTTTTCAAAATCTAACAGCAAAATCGTTATGGTAGATACTGAAAAATAGTTTGTTGTCGGTAATAATTTTAAAAATACAGAGGATTTTTAATAAATAATTATTATTTTGGGGCATTTCGAGTGGATAAGTAGATTTATTGGGCGGATTAGTTTTTATTTTGGTTAGATTTTTTTGATAAATAAAAGGAGTTTGTCTAAATTAATCGAATTTAATAGACATAGGGTTATGTATTTTTAGAATTAATTATAAAAATAATTAATAAAGGGGGATTTTAAATGAAAAATCGATTGACTAAATTTTTCACCGTTTTTCTAGCAGTCGTATTGTGCATCGGTATGGCACCCGCAACAGGCTCCACTGCATATGCTGCTTCTAGATGGGGTGGAAGTAGTATTTCTAGTTGGTGGAATAGTTGGTTTGGTGGATCTGATAGCGGTTCTAATAACAATAATAGTTCCAGTAACTCAAATCAAGCTGGAGAAAATGATGCTACAAGTAGTAATTCTTCAACTGTAGATTTAGATGAACTAGACGGTAGTGGTTCTAGTGATGGTCAGTTAAGTTTGACTAAGAGTATTACTCATAAAGGTGGAGATAACTATACTATTAGATTAGAAGCTTATGCTACTGGTGAGGTTAAAAATACAACAGTAACTAAGGATGTTCCAACAGATATAGTTTTAGTATTAGACCAATCTGGTAGTATGAAAGAGAAGATGATTACAACTAGATATGAGGAAGTATATAGTTCTGATAAAGATTTTAGTACAAATAATACATACTATATAAAAACTGATAGTGGATGGCAAAGTGTTTCATACATTAAACGTTATATCTTTTTTGGTAATAAAGGATGGCGTACAGCTTATTTTACAAGTGAAATTACTCCTAAAACTAATGCAAGTGATACTTCATCAAATACAGTTCAATTTTATAAAAGAATTGTAGATAATAGTTCAGAAACTAGATTGCAGGCATTACAAGCTGCAGTAAATAGTTTTATTACAAATGTAAAAAATAAAGCTAATGGCAAAGAAGATTTATATAGAGTTGCAATTGTAGGCTTTGCCAGTGGACAAAAATATAACGGAACAAATTATAATTACGGAAATACAGAAGTATTTGTAGGAAGTAATCAATATACATATAATGCTGGAAGTTCTAATAATGCAAGTAATACTAATAGTGCTCAAAGTCATTATAAAGATGCATTACAAGATGTAGGAAAAACTACAGGATATGATAATTTGATTGCATCTAAAGATTCATTGTCAGCAGATGGAGGAACAATTGCTAATTTAGGAATGGAAATGGCAAAAGGAATACTAAACAATTCTCCAACAGATCACAATAAGGCAATTGTAATGTTTACAGACGGTCAACCAGGATGGAGTGGATTTGATGAAAATGTAGCTAATTCAACTATAAAAGAGTCTTATAATTCAAAATCTAAGGGTACGTCAGTATATACTGTCGGAGTTTTCGGTGGAGATGATCTTACTACAGATGTTCAAACATATATGAGCCGTACATCTTCTAACTATCCAACAGCTCAAAATATGACAGATGAATTGAAAGAAGAAAGTACAGATTATTATATGACAGCAGATAATGCAGCAGATCTTAATAACATATTTAAGCAAATATCTGAGAATATTCAAACTGGTTCAACATCAGTACCATTAGATTCAAACTCTGTTTTAAGAGATGTTATATCTGACGACTTTAGCTTAACAAATGGTGAAAATACTAATATAGTAGTAAAAACTGCTGATTATCAAGGTGGAGAGTTTAATGATGCATCAAGTTGGAAAACTCCTGAGTCTTTCAAGGATGCTCAAGTAAACATAACAGGAAAAACTATAAATGTTTCTAACTTCAACTATAAAGATTTATATGTAACTAGTTTAAATAATAAACCTCAAGGTAAGAAGTTAATAGTTGAAATACCTGTTACAATTAACAGAAGTTTTGGTGCTAATAATGTATTATCAAATGCAAGTGCAGGTATATATACTGCAACAGATGCAACAGATGCATTTATAACAGTTGAATCACCAGAAGGATCTCATCCTACTGAATATGGTGTAAAAGGTACAGAACAATGGAAGCGTTCAGGTGCGTCAGTAACATTAGAAAGTTTAATTGATTATGTTACTGTAGATGGATTTGAGTATAAACCTGATGGAATTAAAAATAAAGATGTTGATATAGTATATACAATTACAACTGAAGATGGCACAACAGAAGTAGGAACATATACAATTCCAGCAGGTAAAACAGTAGACGAAGGAACTATTACATTAAAGGATGATTCAGCTATAAGTAATTTAACTAAAGATACTGTTTACAAAATAAAAGCAACAGTTACACCAAAAACGCTTCCAACAGATGCTGATAAAGAATGTGGAAGACAAGCAGAAGAAAAAGAATACACAGCAACATCATATGTTCATATTTATGATACTGTAAATAAAGCATTTATAATTGACTTTGGAAAACCAGTAACTTATACTGCTGACAAAGTATTTGATAGTAGTAATGAGTTAAATGCACAAATTACTTTAAACAGTGGAAATGGTCATTATGGTAATTTAACTATAGATAATGAAAAATCTATAACTTATACATTAAAGAGCTTTATGGATGGTATAGATACATTCACATTTAAAGAAGTATTTAACAAAGACATTACATTGAACAAAACTATAACTATGATACCAGGTACAAGTATCTATTATGAAGATAACTTTGAAAAAGCAGATGAAAATGGAAATAAATCATTTGCGATAACTTATGATGATAATTGGACAGCAATAGATAAAAATAATTTATCAGAAAATATACAAGATACTATAGATTACGTTAAGGGGGATTTAGAAACTGGACGTGATTCAAACTATAATAAAGATGATAGTAAGTTAAGTTATAGTGCAGGAACTATTCATATGGTTCAAGCTCCATCAAATGCAACTGCAAAAGCTACTTTTGAATTTACGGGTACAGGAGTAGATATATATTCATTAACTAGTGCAACAACAGGTAAAATACAAGTAGCTGTTTGGAAACAAAAAGAAGATGGTACTTATCCAAAAACTGCTATATATCGTAAAACTATAGATACTAAATATAATTCTGGTACAGCGTATCAACTTCCAGTTGTGAACTTTAGAGGAGATGAAACTACAGCTAAATATAAAGTTCAAATAACTGTAGGTAAAGGTCAAACATTCTATTTAGATGCTGTACGTATATATAATCCAATAGGAAATGTAAATAACAACTATGGTCAAGAATCAGGTGTTAAATATGTATCTATAAGACAACAAAGTTTAAATCCTACTGAATTTACTGTTACAGGAGATGTATTTATAGATAAATATCTTGAAAATAAAGCACAAACTATAACATTATCAGATAGTACTAGTAAAGATATAATGAATATATATACTAATTATGGACGTAAAACAGAAGTTGTTATAGCTCCTGGTAAAACAGTCACTTTAACATTAAAAGAAGCAAGTGATTTCTTAGAATTAGGAGCTAGAATAGATGCAGAAGCACCAACAAGTGTTGCAGGTGGAAGTTCTGATGGAAGAGTAACTGTTAATGGAAATCCTATAAACGTAAATTCATCAACTGATATGTATTATACTATAAGTGCAAAGGATAATAAGATTATAAAAATAACTAATAATACAGATAAATTAATAGCTATAACTAACTTAAAACTTAAATAGTATAAACATAAGTAAAAATTTACTTAGAAGGAGTTGATAAAATGAAAAAAAGCTATGAAAAGCCAATGATATATGCTGAAAGCTTTGAGCTAGATCAATGCATAGCTACTTGTCAGGTTAATAGCTCACAAACAGGAACTAACCAGTATAGAAATAACTGTGTGATAATAGCATATGATGGTGGCATGTTTGATACGGAATATTTCTTTGCAGAAAGTACAGCCGCTTGTACAAGTGGAGAAGCATATCAAGACGAAGAATGTACAGATACATTTGTAAATGCTACAGGTTCATATTTCTATTCTTAAAATTTTAGCATAAAAAAAGAAAGAAAAGTCATGTCATTTATATGGCATGGCTTTTTGATATATTTAGGAGACATTATGAAAAAAGTATATAATATTGTAGATCAAAATATATTAATAGATACTGATTTTGATTATAAAATGGATGATGCATATAATCCATTTCTAGAGTGTGATAATAATTATGATGTTAAGTATAAATTTAATAAAATAAATGAACTAGATAATAATTTATTTTTAAAAAATAAAAAACTACATAGTAAAAATTTAATAGAAATATATGATAATGAAAATGGATATTTGAGACTATATCTAAATTTATCACAACAAGAACCATATGGATATTTAAAAGAAGAAAAAAGTGATAACAAAGAATATAATGTTTATATAGATTTAAATAAAAATGTAGATGTTAATACTTTTAAAATATTTGAAATGATAGGGTTAGAGTCATATTTCTGTAAAAAAAATATATTTATATTACATTCTTCTTATATAAAATGGAATGATTGTGCCATTTTATTTAGTGGTCCTTCTGGTATGGGTAAGTCTACACAAGCAGACTTATGGAATAAATATGAAGGGTGTGAAATAATAAATGGTGATAGGAGCGCTATTACGAAAAAAGATGGTGTTTGGAATGCTTATGGGTTACCATTTGCTGGATCATCTAGAATATATAAAAATGTCAAAAATCCTATAAAATGTGTAGTTGTATTAAAACAAGCGAAAAATAATAATATAAGAAAATTAAGTCCATTAGAGGCTTTTAAATATATATATAGTCAAACTACGGTAAATGATTGGAATAAAGAATATATAAATACTATAATTAACTTAATTGAAGAATTTGTAAAAGAAATTCCTATATTTATGCTTGAGTGTAAGCCGGATAATACAGCTGTCCAATTATTAAAAGAGACTTTGAGGGGAGAAGTTTAAAATGTCAAAAAATAAAAAGAAAGCAATTTTATCGGATTATTTGTTTAATAAAGCTAGTGCAAAAAAAATACTTTTAAGTTGTGCTTTTGAAATATCTCCATTGTGTAATATGGATTGTAAAATGTGCTATATAAGGATGACAAAAGAAGAATTAGATAAAAGGGGAAGATTAAGAACAATTGATGAATGGATACAAATAGCAGAACAATTAAAAGAAATGGGAACCTTGTATATACTTATAACAGGTGGAGAGCCATTTCTTTATAAAGATTTTAAAGAGTTATATATAAAACTTTATAATATGGGATTTGTAATGTCTATCAATAGTAATGCAACTTTAATTGATGAGGAAATAGTAGAATGGTTATCTCAATATCCACCACAACATATTAATGTTACATTATATGGAGGTTCAAATGAAACTTATAAAAGATTATGTAATAATCCAAAAGGATTTGACCAAGCTACAAGGGGAATTAAATTAATGCAAGATGCAGGTATAAGAGTAAAAATAAATTGTAGCGTAACACCTTATAATGAATGTGACTTAGAGAGTATTTTTGCATTTGGTAAAGAACATAAATTGCAGATAAATGCTACAAGTTATATGTATCCACCGATAAGAAAAGATGAAACTTCTATTGGTAAAAATAATCGTTTTACTCCTGAAGAAGCTGCGACAAACTTTGTGAGAATAAATAAAATAAGAATGGAAAAAGAACAATTTATGTATCATGCTAAAAGAGTTTTAGAGGATATGGTATTGGAAGATGATTCTTTGGGTGATGAATGTTTAGTACAAGAAGGACAATCTATGAAATGCAGAGCAGGTAAAAGTACAGGATGGTTTAGTTGGGATGGCAAAATGATGCCTTGTGGAATGATGAATGAACCTGTTGCTTATCCATTTGAAGATGGTGTGAAAAATGCTTGGAATAAAATTGTTGAGGAAACTGATAAATTGAGATTACCTGTAGAGTGTAGTAATTGTAAAAAGAGAGGAATTTGTAAAGCCTGTGCAGCAACATCAGTAGCTGAAGCTGGTGATATATCAAAGGTTCCAAAGTATATGTGTGAAATGACAGATAGAATTATAGAGGAAGTAAGTAATTCATATAAAGAATTGGCAACAGAAGAAGTTTAATTTATGGGTATTATATAGGAGGGATATTATATGAAAATAAAAAAAGAATTTATTTTAAGAGAGATAGTGGGAGATATTGTTTTAGTCCCAATCAATAAATCTACATCTAAATTTGATGGATTAATTACAATGAATGAGATAGGAAAATTTATTTGGGAGAATATCGAATCAGCCAAGGATGAAGAAGAATTATTACAAAGAATATTAGATGAATATGAAGTGGATAGAGATGTTGCAAAAGCTGATTTAGATGAATTTTTAGGAAAATTAAAAGCTGTGGATATTATATAAACAAAAGCGGGCAGAGATGTCCGTTTTTTGTTTAAAAAATTTTACTTATTCATGTATATTATTCCCAAAAACGGGCAACATATCAATATAACTTACAAATTTCCTATTATTGCAATTACTGTTTTATATATACTTATAAAATGCTAAAATAAAGATATAAATATTTAAATTACGATGTTTCAATAAACAAAAGGTGGGGGAAAAATGGAATTTATAAAAAAGGTTATTAGAAAGATTAAAGAGGGTATGCTCCAGGAGATGTATGAAGAGACGAAGTGGATGTATACTTATGCGAAAAAATATAAGTTTCAAATTGTATTTTACATATTTTTAGGAGTGTTGACGACTGTTATGGGGCTGGCTTCGAGTGTTGGGTCTAAGTACTTAATCGATGCTGTTACTGGCCAAGATAGTGGGAATATCGCCTTGATTGCGCTTTTTATAGTTGCGATGGGGCTTTTTAGTATTGGAATTAATGCTATTACAACTATGATTTCGGCTAGGATTAATATTAAGGTTAATAATGAAATCCAGGCTGAGGTTTTTGATAAGATTCTTGTTGCGGATTGGATTTCGATGAAGGAGTTTCATAGCGGGGATTTGTTAAACCGTCTAAATGGCGATGTTAATACTGTGGCGTCTAGTATTTTGAGCTGGATTCCTAGTTTGATTACGCGTTCTGCTCAATTTTTTGGAATTCTTGCTATTATACTTTATTATGATCCTACGATGGCGGTTATTGCACTTGGGAGTGCGCCTGTGATGCTTATTGTTTCGAAAACTCTTATGAAAAAAATGAGGGATTATAATAAAAGAATGAGACAGGTTTCGAGTGATGTTATGTCTTTTAATGAAGAGTCTTTTCAAAATATACAGTCTATAAAGGCTTTTGATTTGGTTGGTTTGTTTAGTAAAAGATTGAGAGATGTTCAACAAAATTATAAGGATGTTTTTTTAGATTATAATAAGTTTTCTGTTTATACATCGTCTTTTATGTCTGTTGTGGGGATGTTTGTTGCTTATGCTTGTTTTGGATGGGGTGTTTACCGTCTTTGGACAGGGCATATAACTTTTGGGACTATGACTTTGTTTGTTCAGTTATCTGGCCAACTTTCTTCATCATTTAAGTCGATTGTAAGTCTTGTTCCGTCTGCGATTAGTGCGACTACTTCTGCGGGAAGAATTATGGAATTTTTCAAGATTAAAGATGAAAGTGATTTAGAGGATGATAAGGCTAAGTTAATACAAAATAATACTCAAGGTAAGGGTCTTAGTGTTGTTTTGGATGATGTTGAGTTTAGTTATAATGAAAATAAGACTGTGTTTAAGCATGCTGATATAGTTGCGAATCCTGGCGAGATTGTGGCTCTTGTTGGCCCTTCTGGTGAGGGTAAGACGACTATGATTAGGTTATTACTAGGTCTTATTAATACTAAGTCTGGTAATGCGAGTATAAGGGATATCAACGGTGTTAGTTGCAAAATTTCGGCAGGAACAAGAAGATTCTTTGCATATGTACCACAGGGCAATACGATTTTTTCTGGGACTATAGCGGAGAATATGAGAATGGTGAAACAAGATGCGACTGATGCTGAGATTGTTGAGGCGTTGAAGGCTGCTTGTGCTTATGATTTTGTAAATAGATTGCCTGATAAAATTAATTCAAAAGTAGGCGAGAGGGGCAGTGGTTTTTCTGAGGGTCAGGCTCAAAGGCTTTCGATTGCTAGGGCTCTTCTTAGAAAATCACCTATATTATTGCTAGATGAGGCGACGTCTGCTCTTGATGTATTTACTGAGAGACAAGTTCTTAGAAATATTATGAATATGGGTTATGCGAGAACTTGTATTGTTACGACGCATAGACCGAGTGTGCTTACGATGTGTGATAAAGTTTATAAAATCGATAGTGGGGTTGTGTGTGATATTGATGAGAAGGAAGTCAATATGCTTATAAGAGATTTTTAGAAATCCACGAGGGGGGATGAATATGAAGAAACATAAAAAACTAAAAATAGCAGCAGGAATACTTTGTCTACTGCTAATAATAGCAATACCACTTTGCTATTACTTAATTTATATTTCGTACAACCATCTAACTGTAAATACATACGATATAAAAAGTCAAAAGATAGAGACTACAAGCGGGGAAAATCTAAAGTTTGTCGTTGTCGGCGATCTTCATGATAATACTTTTAATGATAATGATGATAAGCTAGTTCAGACTATTAAGGCTCAAAATCCAGACTTTATAATTGCTGATGGCGATATTTTAAACGATGATTCGAAAAATCCTGATATTGCTATGAGTTTTATAAAAAGACTTGTGAAGATTGCGCCTGTTTATTATGCTCTTGGAAATCATGAGCTTGAGTATATGCAAAATCAAAAGTCTGAGGATTTGTTGGATGAAATAAAATCTACTGGTGCGATTTTGTTGGAACAGAAATATAAAGATATAAAGGTTAAGGGCGTACCTGTTCGTATTGGCGGAATGTATGGTTATGCTTTTGACCCAAATGGTACGACTAAAAGGGCTGATATGGGCGATGGAATTTACGATTTTTTGAAGGATTTTGAAAATACTTCTAGCTATAAAATCATGATGAGCCACAGACCTGATAGTTTTATTTTTGGTGAGGCTTCGAAGGCTTGGGATATCGACTTGGTTGTGAGTTCGCATGATCATGGTGGACAAGTTGTATTTCCGTTTTTAGGAGGATTTTATGGCGGTGACCAAGGTTATTTCCCTGAATATATCCACGGTCTTTATAATAAGGATAAGATGAAGATTTTGATAAGCAGCGGTCTTGGTTCGAATAAGCAAAAACTGCCTAGATTTAATAATGTGCCTGAGGTTATGGTTGTTAATTTGTCTAAGTAGTTTAATAGAAGTGGTTTATTAGGAAAATTTTATTATTTAAAAATATTTTTGGATAAAAATGAATAAAAAGGGATTAAATTGGTTAATCTATATTTAACCCTTACTCATAAAGGTGATATGAACATTCATACCACCTTTTAATTTACATAAGATTTGATTAATAATTTAACTTGATATTATCATTATTTTTTAAATAGTCGTTGTCTTCTGGCATTATATCATCATATATAAAGTCATGAAGTACACCTATTGAATTTACATCATATAGCCATACCCAGCCGGCGTTTTTGTATTTTCCGCCTTTAACATGAACATCGTCAATGATTGGGAATTCGGCTTGTTTAATCTCTTGTTTTGTTGCAAATGAATAAGATGTAAATGCTAAGTTTAACATCTCGCTAACTGACACATTAGTCGATACATATGGAAGTAGCGAATTTATTAGTTTTGGATATTCTGACATAGATAAGTCTTTGACACCGTTAAACATCCCAGAGATTATTTTACGTTGTCTTTGGTCTCTATAAATACCATTGTCAAGATATCTCATTCTTGCATATGCTATTGCTTGGTATCCGTTTAATGTATGTAAACCAGCGCCTTCTATTAATTGTGGTTCGTCGCCTTTATCCCCGTAAGTGCATGAATCGAATGCGCCTGGAATACCTTCATTTAGCGATTTGATTTCTCTTTGCTCTATCTCTACATCGACACCGCCTATTACGAATATTATATTCATAAGGTCGTTGAAGTCGACTTGAACAAATTTATCGATGCCTATTTCGAAGTTTTGTTCGATTGTTTTAAATAATAAGTCTTCTTTACCCCAGAAATACGCTGCATTTAATTTGCCTTTTCCGTGTCCTGGAATGTCTACGTATGTATCACGTGCAAGTGATGTTAGTTTAATATCATTATGGTTTGAGTCGATTGTTAAAATCATCATAGCATCTGATCTGTATGATAGTTCGTTTTCGCGGCCGTCTGTACCTAGTAATAATATGTTTGTAATACCTTCGACTTTTTGATATTGTGAGTTGTAATTATCATCTACATGAGCTGAATTTATTCTAAAAAAGATATACCCTAATGTTATAAGTGGAATTAGAATAAGTAAGACTAATAGTATTATAAATGTTTTTTTAAATGTTGAATATTCTTTGAATTTACCCAAAAATATTTGCTGGCGATAGTAATTTATCGCAGCATTTCACCTCCCTCAAAATTCTTATTAACTCCATTATAGACAAGTATCGTAATGGGTTCAATATCTAAATTAGGAATAATTTAGGGAAAATGATATAGGTTTTCATAAAAAAGTAGATATTTGTAGAGGAAATATATGATATAAATTATAATAAAGAAATAGGTAGGGAAACGTATTGCAAGGTTTTATGACTTATAAAAAATATATAGTAGCTAAATAGAATGTAATACGAAAAGATAGCTATACTTGGGGGTAAAAATGGAGAAAACTAATTTGGAATTTTTAAGTTTATTAAAATCATCATTGAAAAATGAAAAATATGACGGTGAAAAAATAGATTTTGAAGATTTAGTGTATATTTATAAAATGTCTGAAATTCATCATGTTGTGCCGATGATATATAATGCGGCATATAATGAAGATTTTTTTAAGGAATGTGATGCGAATTTTCAGGCTATGTTTAAATCATCTGCTTTTAGATATATTTTTTCGCAAATTCAACGAACTAACCATTTTTTAGAGGTGTATAAAAAACTTAGTGAAAAAAATATAAAAATTTTAGTATTTAAAGGTATAATTTTTAGGAATATGTACAATAATCCAGATGATAGGATTTCTTCTGATGAAGATATTCTAATCAAAAAAGAGGATTATGAAAAAGTCAAAGAATTCTTTTTAAGTGAAGGGTTTGAATTTATCGACAAAGGAGAAGAATGTGCATATTTTTCGAAAAGCACTGGTCTATGCATCGAAGTGAGCACAAGTCTTTTTTCTCATGAATCAAAAGCGTATGGACATTTAAATAAGTTATTTGAAGACGTATTTGAAAAAAGTATAAAAATAAATATCGATAAGATCGATATACTAACATTATCACACGAACAACACCTTATATATATAGTGTTTCATAATATGAAACATTTTTTAACTGGGGGATTCGGAATTAGACAAGTTGCGGATTTCTCAAAATACATTGAAACTTATGGAGAATATATAAATTGGGAAAAGTTTTGGTCTGATTTAAAAGACTTAAACTACGACACCTTTGCACTCAATTTAATCGAAATAAGTTTAAAATACTTAGGCTTTAATGACGATAAAATAACTTACCCTGCCAATATTACAAGCTTTGATGAATTAAAAAATTCTCAAAAATATTACATTAACAGTGAATCACTTATAAACGACATATTAGATGCTGGGGTGTTTGGGGCCAGCACAATGGACAGAAAACATACTGCTCTTATGACGCTTGATGCAGTTGAAGACAAGAAAAAATCAAATCGATTAAAAGCAGTATTCCCAAACGTAAATTATTTAAAAGACAACTATACATACTTACAAAAATACCCAATACTACTTCCGGTAGCTTGGGGGCAAAGAATTTTATCTTACTTAAAGAAAAACAAAACAAGTTCATATATAAATACTATGGAGTTGGGAAAACAGAGAATAGAATTATTAAAAGAATATAAAATCATAAAATAGGTTATAAATTTTAAACTAAAAAAGTATATATATAAAATTAAAAACGTAAATGTAAAAGAAAAATAGGGTTAAAATCAAACTTAAGAAAAATGTAATGTTGTTGTAAGTTGAAAATATGCAAGAAATATGGTATTTTTAATCTATATTTTGACTATAATAAAGAGGGAAGAGGTAAAATATAGTATGGATAAATATATCAGTAATAAAATAAAAAATATATCGCTATTTATGACTTTTTTTGTAGTTATACTACATTCAAACAACTTAGAAAAATCAAACGTAGTAAATTTAAATTCTGTGGTACAGAACTTTATAGGACAAGGTATAGTTAGGGTAGCTGTTCCTATATTCTTCCTAATATCAGGATATTTATTTTTCTACAACTTCGTTCCAAGTATGGAAAAATGGAAGTATAAATTTAAAAGCAGATTCCACAGCTTATTTATACCATATGTAATTTGGTGTACTGGATGGCTAATAATTTTATACTTAGTTGAATTACTACCAATTGGAAGGGCATTATTCTCTGATAGAATAGTATCAGATTATACATTAAAGGAATTATTCGTAAATACATATGTATATCCGCTTCCATATCAATTTTGGTATATAAGATCACTTATGTTAGATGTTATCTTAACACCAGTATTCTACTATATAATTAAATCATTAGGAAAAAAATCACTTCCTATATTAGTAATAGTATGGTTCTTATATCCAATATCAGAAATGTTCGGTGGATTATGGTTTTTACAAATATTCAATTATCCATTCACATTATTTGGAATAGGTGCTGCTCTTGCGATACACAATATAGATTTACATTTTAAATCTATAAAACCAAAACAGGTAACACTAATCGGTATACTATATCTACTTGCATGTGTAATTAGAACAGTTCTTATGTATACTGAATTACCATTATTAGATTTAGCAGAAAATCTTGTAATCTTATTTGGTGTTCCATTTATATGGTTATTCTACGACAGAATGAAAAGTATAAAAAATAAAAAAATCAAGATTGCCAAATACGGAATCTTTATATATTTCTTCCATATACCATTCCAATCTATCCTTAAAAAGGTTTGGTTTATGGTTATGCCACTTAGTGAAATAAGTAGTTTAATAATCTTCTTCGTGGCGCCAATAATAACTATAACAGTGTGTGTATTAGTGGCGATGTTCTTAAGAAGATATATGAATAGATTCTACATGATATTAAGTGGAGGAAGATAACACAACTATGGTATTTCATTTCAATTATGATTTGAAATACCATTATTATTATAAAGAATATATTTATAATAATAATATAAATAATATATTTATAAAAATAATTTTAAAGTGATTAGGGGTGATTGAGTGAAAAAGTTTTTTACTATTCTTATAGTTTTAGTGGCTATCTTTTTATTTAGATTAGAGATAAAAGATGCTGGAGATAAATTATCGAACTATATCCAAATCAACATATTAAATAAATATGAAAATAATCAAGGCGATGAAGGAAATAATTTAGATAATATGGAAAATAATTATAGTGATTCGGATATAGAAGATGAGAATAATGGAAATAATAGTAATGTATCAAATGGAAGTTATATAAACTACGAAAATTATAAAAATATAAGACTAGGACAAAGTGTAAAAGATATAAAATCAAAATTAGGTGAACCTAATAAAATAGAAAAAAGCGAATATGGATTTGACTGGTATGTTTATAACAGTGATTACAGTAAATTTTGCATGGTAGGAATACTACAAAACAAAGTAGTAGCCCTTTTTAGCAATACTATGGATTCATGTGAAAGCAATATAAAATTAGGAACTACTGAATCACAAGTTCTAAAAAACTATAAACCTCTAGAATATAGATTAAAGGGAAATGTAAGATATATAATAAATGAAGATTATTATAGTGTAATAAAAACAAAAACATCCTATATAACTGCATTTTATGATTCTTTTGATGGTAATAAAGTAGTGGGAATACAAATTATATCAAAAAAAGTTGAAGAAAATATGGATGGGATTTATTCAACAGATTCATCTATATGTGGTGATTTTGAAAATGTAAATAGATATTTAATTAATAGTGAGAGATTTAATAGAAATTTAAATACTCTTTCATATGATGAAAATGCAACTTTATGTGCTCGTTCTCATAGCAAAGATATGAGGGATAATGATTATTTTGCCCACAACAACCTAAAAAATCAAACACCTTTTGATAGGATGTCATCATATAATATAAATTATATGGCTGCAGCGGAAAATATAGCAGGCGGTCAAACTAGTGGGATATTTGCCCATTATGCTCTTATGAATTCGAAAGGGCATAGAGTCAATATTTTGGGTGACTATAAATATATAGGTGTTGGAGTAGTTTTTGGTGGAAGCTTAAGCATGTATTTGACTCAAAATTTTTATAAATAATAATTTGTATAGAAATTTTTTAATATAGTTTTCTGAATCAATAAAAATAAAACCTTAATATTAGATATTGACATAATTTTTTTTGTATGATAATATAAAGTGAAATTAAGTAGACCAGATAATCGCGGGCAGCGTAAGCTGCGTGAGGAAAGTCGGAGCTCCATAGAGCAGGGTGCTAGGTAACGCCTAGTGGGAG
>OJME01000386.1_pt1 | contig 40939 bp, 40 predicted proteins | sample 1597151 | NCBI WGS metagenome assembly OJME01 (sample SAMEA2452118, study PRJEB22498) | human gut metagenome | biome: human feces; feature: human gut; material: feces | place: Australia | collected 2012
TCGTATGTCAACATAATTTTCTGAATTTTTAGAATAAAAATTCAGAAATATAAATAAAAAAATTTTTAAGACTAAATTTTCAATAATAAAATTATCAACTTTTGGGAGAATATATGATAAGAATATTTTTAAATATTCAAATTTAATCTGATAATAAAATTACAATTTATTATACATATAATCTTTTTAACTCTTAGTTAAATAAGCTTAGCTACAAATAAGATTATCAAATTAGATTGTAATTTAGAAAAACAATTAGGAGGAATTTTAGATATGAATTCATCTAACAACAATAAGCAAAATAACTTTTTTTATGGGTGGGTAATTGTTTTAGCATGTTTACTTATCCAAGCTATTCCATTTGGTGTAGCATCTAATTTACCACCTACTTTTACAAATTATGTTGTAAATGCAGAAGGTTTTAGTTATGCTTCATTTACATTAATATTTACTATTGGTACTTTTGTATCTGCCATATGTTCTCCTTTCATAGGTAAACTATTTAGTAAAGTTAATGCTAAAATTTTATTCATAATAGGTTCCATATTTGTGGGAGCTGGATTTATGGCATATTCAATTGCCGGAAATAAATTATATGCTTACTATGTAATAGCTGCCATAGTTCAAGTTGGTAATGCAATTGTTTCTGCCATAGGTGTTCCAACACTTATTAATTCTTGGTTTAAATTTAACAAAGGTACTGCCCTAGGTATTGCTTTTTGCGGTGGTGGTGTAGGTAATATAGTTCTTCAAACCTTAGCTGGTAAATGGTTAAATGACCCTGCAATTGGATACAAAGGAGCTTATTTAAGATTCGGTCTAATAGCATTAATTGGTTCACTGTTAATATCTATATTCTTAGTAAGAATGCCTAAATCAGAAGCTGAATTAGCTGCTAATGTACCAAAGAAAAAACTTCAAGGTGAAGAAGATGTTGCCCATCATGTAAGTTGGGGATATACAATAGGTGAAGCAACTAAAATGTCACAATTTTGGATAATTGCTGCATCATTTATATTTGTAGGTTTTTATGTTAGTGGATTTGCACTACAATTTATAGCTTACTTCCAAAGTTTAGAGGCTTCTGGAGTTTTATTAATATCAGCAGCTTTATTAGCTTCTATGTTTGGTTTATTCTCAATATTTGGTAACCTTTTAGGTGGGGTTCTTTTTGATAAGTTAGGATTAACTAAGTGTTTTGCTCTTGCAGCAGCTTTAGTTGTTATAGCTGGTTTATGTTTATTATTTGTAGGTAATATAAATGCCCTTGGATATTTATTTACACTTACATTTGGTATATCAATGTTCTCTTATGTAATGGGTCCATCATATATGACAAGTTCTCTATTTGGAGATAGAGATTATGGAGCTATACTAGGTATAATACAATTATTCTTTGCTGTAGGTTTTGCCATTGGTACTCCAATATTTAGTATTATTTTAGATAAAACAGGATGGACATATGCTTGGATTTCTTCAATTGTATTTGCTGTAATAGCTTATGGAGGATTATTAATTGCTTGTACATCTATACTTAAAATTAATAGAGAAAACAATGTTCATGAAACTAAAAGAATTTCATAATAAATAAAAATTAAATACATTTTAAAAATATAGGATAGTTAACATTAGCTATCCTATATCTTTTTTTATTATTTGGGAAATAATAATTATGATTAACTTCTATCAAATACTAATTAAAGGAGAAATAAAATGTCACAAAATACAAATGATTCAAGCAAACATAAAAATATGTGGCTTATTTTAATTGCAACCTGTTTATTTACATTTATGTCAACTTTAGATGGTAGTATTGTAAATATTGCCATGCCTACCATGTCAAAAAGTTTATCAATTGGTATGAATGAAGCAGAATGGATTGTTTCTGTTTATATGATTACAATCTGTTGTTTGCTAATTTTTTGGGGAAGAATTAGCGATACTGTTGGAAAAGTAAAAATATTCAAAATAGGAACTTTAATATTCATATTAGGTTCATTATTTTGTGGAATAAGTTCTACTTTAGAAATGCTTTTGATTTCTAGAATTATTCAAGCAACTGGGGCTAGTATGACAATGGCTACTAACTACGGAATTATTACAGAAAATTTTCCGCCTGAGATGAGAGGAAGAAGCCTTGGTGTTCTTGGAAGCTTTGTTTCTCTAGGAAGTATAGCTGGTCCTGGAATAGGTGGAATTATCATCCAAAGATATACTTGGCATTATATTTTTTTAATTAATATTCCAATAGGTATCTTTGCCTTTATCCTTGGGTATTTTGTTTTTCCAAAATCCAAAAAAAGAGATATTCCTTTAAAACTAGATTATTTAGGATTTATTTTATTTGATATATGTATTATATCACTTTTTATGGGAATTTTTATTGGACAAGTTATAGGTTTTAACAAATTATCTATAATTATATTATTTTTAATAGCTCTATGTTCCTTTATAGGATTTATATTTCAAGAAAAAAGATCAAACAATCCTTTAATTGATTTAACTATTTTTAATAATAAATCTTTTTCAGTAGGACTTACTTGTGCAGTTTTAATTTTTTCATCTAATTTGTTTATGAATACACTACTTCCTTTTTATTTACAAGACACTTTAAAGCTTTCTTCTTTATTGTCTGGATTTATACTTATGTGTGTTCCCATTGCCATGGTTGTTGTGGCACCAATTAGCGGTGCTTTATCAGATAAAATGGGTGCTGAGGGCTTAACATTTACAGGACTTTTAATAGTTTCCATTTCACAGCTTTTATTTATTTTTATAGGATTAAAAACAACTATGGCCTACTTAATTTTTTTAACTCTTTTAGCTGGAATTGGTGTCGCACTATTTCAATCACCTAATAATTCAATTATTATGTCTTCTGTTGAACATAATCATTTAGGAATTGCAGGAAGTATAAATTCTTTGGCAAGAAATATTGGTATGGTAACAGGCCTTTCTCTATCAACTACCATACTTTATTCTTCTATGACACAAAAAGCTGGTTATAAAGTTACAAACTATATTGAAGGAAGAGATGATTTATTTTTATATGGAATGCATATAGCTTTCTTATTATCTTTTCTTCTTTGTTTTATAGCTTTTATTGTAACTGCCATAAGATTATTTAGAAAAAAATCAATTTCAAAATAATAGAATCTAAAAGAAGATGTATAGATATGGTTTATACACCTTCTTTTTATACATATTTTTATATATCTAATTTTACATTATAAAATTTCATCCAGTTGTTCATTTGTATCAAATAAGCTATAACTTGTGGTCCAGTCATTAGTTGTCCGTACCAAGGCTTTTTAAAATTTGAACCACCTGTTTCAATCATCTTTTCAACAAAATCATAATCTATAATTTGGTGAATAGGTGAAGTTTTATCATTTAAAATATTTTGAAGCATTTTGCCAACTTCCTTAGTATACTCAGGATTATGAGTCTTTGGATAAGGACTTTTCTTTCTATCTATAATCTCATCTGGAATTAATCCTCTCACAGCCTCACGAAGTAATCCTTTTTCTCTACCATGAAGTAACTTCATTTCCTTTGGTAAATTAAAAGCATATTGAACAAGTCTCTTATCAGCAAAAGGAACTCTACCTTCCAAACTATTTGACATGGTCATTCTATCTTTTCTATTTATTAAAGTTATCATCTGATACTTTATATTAAGATAAGACAACTCTCTAATAATTCTATCATCATGACTTTCTCCTGGTAACTTAGGTATTTTATTAATACTATTTCTACATACTTCCTTTGTATAATTTTCAATAGGTAAATATTTTAAATCATCTCTTAATATATTTTTTCTATATTCTATGGAATCAGCCCAAGGAAATATCTCAATAGAATCATATTGTCTAGTAAACCATGGATATCCTCCAAATACTTCATCAGCACATTCACCTGATAGAGCTACTGTTGCATATTTTCTTACTTCTTTTGAAAATAAATATAGTGATGAATCTATATCAGCCATTCCAGGTAAATCAGCTGCTATAGTTGCATCATCCAAAGCATGGGCTAAATCAATATTATTAAGAACTACGTTATGATGGTTACTACCTAAAAAATCAACCATTTTCCCTACATAGTCCGAATCTGAATTTGGTTGAAAATAATCTTTTTTAAAGAATTTTTTATTGTCTTTATAATCAATCGAAAAAGTGTTTAAAGTTTCCTGTCCATTTCTTTCAAAGGCGTCATATGCCACCTTTGATATTATACTTGAATCAAGACCTCCTGATAAAAAAGTACAAACAGGCACATCACTTACAAGTTGATTTTCTATTATTTCAACTAATAAATCTCTCACATATTTTTTAGTTTTTTCCAAATCATCTTCATGTTCTCTAACTTCTAGTTCCCAGTATTCTTTTAAAGTCACTCCCTTATCATTAAAAATTAAATAATTTGCCGGTGGAACTTCTTTTATATCTCTAAAAATTCCATCCCCAAGATTTCTTGCTGGTCCTAGTGATATAAGCTCTAAAAATCCATCTTTGTCTACTACAGAATCTATGGATGGATGTTTTAATAAAGTTTTTATTTCTGATGCAAAAACTAAGTTGCCATCCTTAAATGAATAAAAAAGTGGTTTTATTCCCAATGGATCTCTACATAAAAACAACTCTCTGTTGTATTCATCCCAAATTCCAAAGGCAAATATTCCGTTAATATAATTGACACAATCTTTTCCAAATTCAATATATGAAGTTAACAATACTTCTGTATCTCCATAGGAGTCAAAAGTATATCCTCTTTGAAGTAATTTTTCTCTCACTTCTTCTGTGTTGTAAAGTTCACCATTATAACAAATAGTATACTCTCTATTACCTATTTTTTTAGTCATAGGTTGAAGTCCTCCCTTTGGATCAACTATGGAAAGTCTTCTATGACCAATTAAGGCATGATTATAAACTTTCATTCCTCCAGAGTCAGGTCCTCTAAGCTTTAGTGTATCAATCATTTCTTCCATTATATTGGAGTAATCTCTTATATTATTTTTAAGATTAGACCATCCTACGATGCCACACATAATATATTCCTCCTTCTGTTTAAGATGTTTTATCTTATGCTGAATACATTATTTTTGATACAATTAAAAGTTATTTTTTAATTTAAGAAGAATATTTTTTTGTATAAATGTATAATATATATTTAACCCTGAAGGGTTGAATAAAGTTCAAATAATGAGTTCTAATGGTTCAATGATTATGAATTCTTAAGTGAAAAGTTACATAAAGTAAACTGTCTATATATAATTTATAGGCAGTTTATTTTTTACTTAAAATATTAAATTTAATTCAATATTTTTCCTTATAATAATTACTTTATATTTTGTAAATTTGTCATTTTTGTGGTATCCTATAATATCAATAATTTTAATTAAAACTCGGAGGAATAAAAATGTCATTTATACTTTTAATTGTCGGTTTCTTTTTACTTATAAAAGGTGCTGACTTATTTGTAGAAGGTGCAGCTTCAATAGCAAAAAAATTTAATGTACCTGCTATGGTTATAGGACTTACTATAGTTGCTATGGGAACTTCAGCTCCTGAGGCTGCTGTAAGTATTACTTCATCATTAGCTGGTCAAAACGACATGAGTGTTGCCAATGTTATTGGTTCAAACTTTTTCAATATACTTGTAGTTCTTGGTGTTTCATCTATAATAGCTACATTGCCAGTTGAAAAAAATACAATTAAAAAAGATACTCCTTTTTTATTACTTGTAAGTGCTCTTTTACTTTTATTTGGGCTTAATTTAAATATAAATAGAGTTGAAGGATTAATATTTTTAGGATTATTCGCTTATTTCCTAATAAGTACAGTTAAAAGTGCTAAAAATCATTCTATTGATATTGAAGAGGAAGTTGCAATAACTGCCGAAATTGAAGATATTGTAGAGTTTTCACTACCAAAGACTATATTACTAGGTGTAATTGGTATAGTTGGTATTGTTTTAGGTGGTGATATGGTTGTTGATTCAGCAACAAAAATAGCGACTACTCTTGGTATGAGTGCTAACTTAGTTGGTTTAACTATAGTTGCCATGGGTACATCTTTACCTGAATTTGTTACATCTATAGTTGCCATAAGAAAAGGCGAAACTGAAATTGCCATAGGAAATGTTATAGGCTCAAATATATTTAACATATTACTTGTTTTAGGTTTAGCTACAGTTATTAAACCTATTACTATAAGTATGTTTGCTTTATTTGATATAATATTTATGCTTCTTATAACTATTATTTTATATCTATTTATGAAAAAAAATAATTGTCTTGTAAGAAAGCATGGTATTATCTTCGTTGCTATTTATATAGCATATATGGCTTATACTATTATTAGATAATTAAAAATTTTATATATAAGTAAGATTTGAAGTAGTGACAAAATTATTTTATCACTACTTTTTTAATGTAATATTTTGATAATATACTATAATTAATATAATAGATATAAACTAGGAGGGATTGATTTGATTTATATTTTTTTAATTATAGGTTTTATTTTACTTATAAAAGGAGCTGATTTTTTTGTAGAAGGAACTGCCTCTATAGCTAGAAAATTCAATGTTCCATCAATGATTATAGGACTTACAATAGTTGCCATGGGAACTTCAGCCCCTGAAGCAGCTGTTAGTATTACATCTTCTTTAGCAGGCCAAAACGATATAAGCGTTGCCAATGTGGTTGGTTCAAATTTTTTTAATATCCTTATAGTTCTTGGTGTTTCGTCTATTTTAGCAACACTTCCTGTTCAAAAAAATACTATAAAGAAAGACACTCCACTATTAATAGTTTCATGTATTTTATTACTATTATTCAGTTTTAATTCAAATATTAGTAGAATAGAAGGTATATCATTTATTATTTGTTTCACTTATTTCTTAGTAATTACCATAAAAAGTGCTAAAGATGCTGATAATGAATTTGTAACTGAAGCTGCCACAACTGCTGAAGGTGAAGCTGCATTACAAATGATAAAAGATATGCCTATCTTCAAAACTATTTTGCTTAGTACTGTAGGTATAATTGGTATAATATGGGGTGGTGATATGGTTGTTGATTCAGCCACAAAGATAGCCACTACTCTTGGTATGAGCGAAAATTTAATTGGCTTAACAATTGTAGCTGTAGGTACTTCTCTTCCAGAGTTTGTTACTTCTGTAGTTGCTACAAAAAAAGGTGAAACTGAAATTGCCATAGGAAATATTATCGGCTCAAACATTTTTAATATTTTATTAATACTAGGTTTAGCTTCTACTATTACACCTCTAACTATAAGTATGTTTTCTTTGATTGATATTATATTTATGACAATTATAACTATACTTTTGTATTTATTTATGAAAAAAAGTAACTCCCTTACAAAATTACATGGATGCATATTTATTTTAATTTATATAGGATATATGACATATACTATTATGAGATAAATTTATTAAACAAATCGGTACACAAAAGGGATGAACTCAATAGGAGTTCATCCCTTCTTTTTGTAAAACTATCTTTTTATTTTTAGATAGGCCATTTTAATATTATTTATTATGCAATAGATTGAGAATTTGAACCATTTTCTTGAGCTAACATATTTTTCTCATAAACTTTAAAGAAAGGATAGTATATCACAGTACCTATTAATACTAGTGCAAATACAAATAATACATTTCTAAAGTCCATAGCAGATAAATACGCTTGAGCAAAGAATGGTGTAAATGATGGATCAACCATATATCCAGGTGTTACAAATCCCATAACTTGTACTAGATATCCAAGACCAACAGTAACTATTGGAGTAACTATAAATGGTATAGCAAGTATTGGGTTAAATACTATTGGAGCCCCAAATATAATTGGCTCATTTATACCACATATACCAGGTACTATACCAAGTCTTCCTAGAGATTTTAAATGAGTAGATTTACTTCTCATCATTAGTAAAGTAAGACCTATGGTATTACCAGCACCACCCATAATAGCATATCTGAACATTTGAAGGTTCATAGCGATTGTCGGGTCTTGACCTTGAGCTACTAACTCAGCATTAAGTCCTGTATTTTGAATTCCTAAGGCAAATACTATTGGGAATATTATACTTGTACCATTTACACCTAATATCCATAGAACATTACTGAAAGTTATTATAGCTATGTATCCCCATATATTATCAACTATTGATAATGCAGGAGTTAATATTTTTGTAATAGTTTCTGGTATACCTACACCAGTATTTGTAATTACTAATATATTTAATCCATATAAAACTATTATATTTAATAATAATGGTAATAATGAATTTACAAATGCTGTAACTGCTGGTGGAACTGTATCAGGGAATTTTAATTGCCATCCACGGATTTCAACAAATCTAGTTATTTCAACAGTAACTAAACCAATTATTATAGCAACAAATAAACCATCAGCTCCTAAGTATGAAGTACTTATTGCACCATCAATACTAGGTGCACATATCATTAAGAACATTGCTGTAGCTATAAGTCCAGACATAGCTGATTTCATTTTATATTCACCAGCTAAACAGTAAGCTATGGCAAATGCAGACATCATACCAACAATCCCCATAGTCAAATTATATGGAGTAGTTAAAGTCTGATAATTATTAACGGCAAATTCTTTCCATGATAACATAAATTTCATGAATATATTAGCAGTACTAGGATCTACTAATTCTGGATTTACTGGTGGATTGGCTACTATTAAGAATAATGAACCAACAACTATTAGTGGTAAAGTCATCATCATACCAGATGAGATTGCCTTTAGGTGTCTTTGATTACCAACTTTTACACCGATAGGCGATAATATTTTATCTAATTTTTCGAGTAAGGTATTCGAGTTCATATAATAAAAATCTCCCCTATATTTATATTATTCCCAGTTTATATTATTCTTGCCAAGGATTAAATCTAAAGGCAGAATCAACAGCTTCTTCAGGCTTGTAAGTTTCTAATATTTTAGCATAACGTTCTTTGTAATCATTATCTACTTCCATTTGAGGAATAACTTTACTTGCTTCATTTAAGAAGTGGAAAGAATCTCTTCCCATCTCAGCACCTCTTACTGTATGCTTATCTAAAGCAAAGTCAGGTATCTCAGGAACAAATCCCATAGCAAAACTTTTCATCATTATATTTTTTAGTAAGTCACTTGAACGATCTTTTTGGCAAGCGCATAGATATCTTATAGCATGTATGAAATAGATTGCTCTATCTCCATCAGCATAAGAAAAGTTTTTACGTAATTCATTTAAAGTATTTATAAGTATAGGAGCATTAACATCACCCATTCCTATATCTTCAACAGTTATAGTTAAAAGTCTTCTCCATAATTTTTCTTCCATTTGAGGAGAAGTTATATACATTTCATAAGCGAATTGACAAGCTTCTTCCACCATCCCTCTTCTTATACATTTTTGTAGAGAAGAAATCACTTCATCCCCAGGTAATCCATTACGAGTAGTAATTCTAGCCCATGGATCTTGAATAAATTTATTTCCCATAATTTATTATCCTTTCCTTTATTTACCTTTATATATTTTTTATATATAATATCTTACTAAGAGGTGATATTATATATGGATTTAAAGTATTTATGTGAAAAATACAAACTAAATGATACCGAAAAGTCTATCTTAAATTATTTATATAGAAATATTTCTAATCTAAAAAAAATTGGTATTCGTAAGGTTGCAAAGGATAATTATACTTCTACAACAACAGTTTATAAGCTATGCAAAAAGTTGAATTTTGAAGGATATTCAGATATGATATATCACTTTACATATTCTAATCAAATTAATGATATTGAAACCAATATAGACATATATACTAATACAAACAAGCAAATAGAGAATAATCTAGAAGCTTTTAGAAAGCTTATAAAAAAGTATGAAAACAAGCTTCTAATGTTTGTAAGTACAGGCATATCTCAAACAATTGCAAATTATATGAATGAGAGATTATCAATAAATGGATATAGAAGTATTGCTAATGCACATCTTCAACTTCTTACTAAAGAACAAAAAGATGAAGTTTTAATACTCGCCATATCTAGTTCAGGGGAAACTAAAAGTTTAATTGAGATTATAGAACAAGCAAAACAAAACGATATAGAAGTAATAAGTTTTGTTGGAAATGCTAATTCTAAAATAGCAAAAATATCAACATTACCTATTATTATCCAAGGTAAAAATGATTTTTCTAAACTTAAAAATCCACCAGATACATTTTTCTCAGAACTCATTCTTATATTTGAATGTTTTATGAGTGAAATCAGTATTTAGTTCGTGTTTTATTCTAGTATAAATGTATTATTTATGAATTTAAATAGTTTCAAAATATAAAAAACATGTTTTTCATATTAAAAACATGTTTTTTTATAAGGTGCAACGAACTTTTTTGTTGTTTTAAGTAAAAAATTGTTGTATATTTAAAATAATAATTGATAATATATTAAAAATATACGGAATTAAATAGGGTTATTTGGAGGAGTTTATTATGATAAAAATAATGTTAGCTTGTTCAGCTGGTATGTCTACTAGTTTATTGGTTACTAAAATGGAAGCTGCTGCTAAAGAAAATAATATAGAAGCACAAATATGGGCTATACCAGAAGCAAATTTAGCAGAAGAAATATCTAAATGTGATGTAGTTTTACTTGGACCTCAAGTTAGATATGTATTAGATAAAGCTACAGAAATAGCTAAGCCGTATAATGTTCCTGTTGAAGTAATAAATATGATGCACTATGGAACTTGTAATGGAAAGGCAGTTTTAGATAGAGCAATAGAACTTGCTAAGAAATAAGTAGGGGAATTTTAAGTATGGATGAAAAAATATTTGAACTATCATTTGAAATAATAGGATATGCAGGAAATGCAAAAGGAATGGCCTTTGAAGCTATAAGTAAAGCAAAAGCTGGAAATATAGATGAGGCAAGAGCATTATTAAAAGAATCTAAGGATGAAGTGAATAAAGCTCATAAGTGTCAAACTCAGCTTATTCAACAAGAAGCATCTGGAAATAAGACAGATGTAAGTGTTGTTTTAATTCATGCACAAGACCATCTTATGAATACTATGAATTATCAAATGTTAGCTGATGAAATCATAGATATACATGAAAGATTACAAAAACTAGAAAATAAGTAAATTATATAAATAAAGTTGTATCAAAATAATTGTTTCATTATTTTGATACAACTTTATTTAATTTATTTTGTTAAAGATATATATTTTCTAGCAGTTATTAAATAATAAATTGTATAAATAACTATAAATAATATGGTTATAATTAACATTGTCATTTTCCAATCTTGATTGAATAAATCTGTTACGGCATAACTTGCAACTGCACTATGAATTATAGAAACTATTGCAGGGAATAAAAAGAATATTCCTATTTGTTTATAAATCGATTTGTTTATATATTCCTCACTTGTTCCTATTTTTCTTAAAGTATCAAATCTCTCTTTATCTTTGCTCGCATCAGATATACATTTAAAATACATTATGCTTCCCACTGATACTATAAATACCAATGCTAAAAACATACCTATAAAGTAAATGGCATTAATAAAACTATAACTACTATCATCAAAATTATCTACACTGTACACTTGAAGTTTACTATTTTCTTTTATATATCTTGATATTTCTTTACTATTATCAAAGTTTTTAAGAGTTATTGAAGATATATTTATTTCCTTTTCCTTTAATTGTTTTTTCAAGGTATTATAAGTATTATCATTTACAATTATTGTACCTTGATCATTTCTCATTCTTCCAAACAAATTCATCGAATACGTATCTATTATCTTAATTTTTTCATTTCCTAAATTAATATTAACATTAAAATTAAATGCATTAATCATGGACTTTGGTATAATAAGTATTGCTTCATTATTTTTTAAATTTGTTTTCAAAAACTTATTTTCATTATCTAAATTTCTATATTTTAAAATTTTTTTAACTTGTGAATATGATATTAAATCAGCTTCATTTACATAAGTTAGCTTAGTTTTTAATGGTATTATCTTCGTTTCTAATTCAAAATCTATAGCTTCTTCGCTTTTGCTTAATGCTTTTTCAACTACCTTATCATTTAAATTACCTTCATACATTATGCTATATGGATAGTCATCATGTTTACTATCTGTAAATACATTTCTTGTTGCAAGTGAAACTGTTAAAGCTGTTAAACAACACGTTATTAAAATAGTTATTTGAGCTAAAACCTTATTATTATCCCTAATTCTAAAAATAATATTATTATAACTTAATATATTTGTATTTTTATATAAAAAATTTTTATTATCAATTAATTTTCCAACTATAAATGTAAAAAATCCTTTAAATAATAATACTGTCCCAACTATAACCATAATTACTGTCGTCATAATTGCTATTGGAAACATTATATTAAATCTTTTATAATAAATTATTAATCCATAAGCTAATAAAATAATTATAAATCCTAATAATCCTTGTAAAGTTTTATTTTTATTATCATAACTTTGATATATATGAGTTGCATTAATAAGTTTTGTTATATCTGTCTTTAATAAAATTATATATTCTTTTATAAAGACTGCTATTAATATAACAATAAATATACAACTTGTATCAACTATAGCTGAATATGATATTTCAAATTTCATAACTTTATTTAAATTTGAAATTTTGACTAGTGCCATTAGAAATAACTTATTTGTTAATATTCCTCCAAGTATGCCTCCAATAAGTGCAATTATTCCTATTAAAAGACCTTCTCCTGCAAATAAAAGAGCTATCTTTTTATTTTCTACTCCCATAAATGTGTAAATCCCAAATTCTTTTTTTCTCTGTTCAATAAAAAATTTACTCGAGTATGATATGAAATATATGAAAAATAAAAATAATACCATAGCACACATTGCTGATACAACTGAAACTATTTTTATATCTTGTAATTTATTAAATTGCTCACTATATCTAAGAGTCCTAAAGTTATAAAAAACAAGAATTGAAAATATCATAGAAAAAATATACATACCATAATTTTTTATATTTTGTTTTAAATTCATAAAGGAAAGTTTAAACAAATTCATTTACTTCACCTCCCATGGAAGTAAGTAAATTCATTATACTATTATAAAATTCCTTTCTATTTCCACTGCTGTCTATTCTTGCATTTAGTTTTCCATCTTTTATAAATATGACTTTTTTAGAATAACTTGCACTAAAAGGGTCATGAGTTACCATAATTACTGTCACATTAAATTTTTCATTCATTTCTTTTAAACAGTTTAGTAACTCTGAAGAAGATTTAGAATCTAGGGCTCCCGTTGGCTCATCTGCAAAAATTATCTTTGGTGAAGTAATTAAGGCCCTGGCAGCTGCCACTCTTTGTTTTTGACCGCCTGATAATTCATATGGATATTTTTTCAGATGAGATTCTATTCCAAAAAATTTTGCTAATCTTGTTATTTCCGATTTAATTATGCTTTGTTTTTCATTGGCAATTACAAGGGGCAACGCTATATTATCCTCCACACTCATACTATCTAATAAGTTATAATCTTGAAATATAAAACCAATATTGTCTCGTCTAAATTTTGATAATTGTTTATTATTCATCTTGCTTATATTTTGATTTTCATAATAAACCTTTCCTGATGTTGGATTATCAACTGTTGATAAAATATTTAGCAAAGTTGTTTTACCAGCTCCAGAAGGCCCCATTATAGATAAAAATTCGCCTTCTTTAACATCTAAATTTATATCTTTTAATATCTTAAATGTATTTTTATTATTTTTAAAATCTTTTTGTAAATTTATAGCTTTTAACATATTCCCCTCCAAATTCCTAAGTTTTATTATACTTATATTCTATAATTTTATAAAATAGCTTTCCATCCATTAACCTTACAGTTTTTAGAGGGTATGTGTCATTTATGTCACATTGAAGTAATCTGATAAATTATAAAATGTAATATATACATCACAAAATTGACCACATCTTGATACTACATTTATATCATGACTTAATTTATTTAAAATTTTCTTAGATATATAAAGTCCCATTCCTGTTGATTTTGTTCTTTTTCTTCCATTTTCACCTGTAAATCCCTTATCAAAGACTCTATCTATATCCTGTGGTACAATTCCCATTCCATAATCTTTAATATGTAATTCGCAACCTTTTTTATTTTCGCTCAAATAAATTTCTATTTTTCCACCTATATCACTGTATTTTATCGCATTATCAAGTATTAATTCAATTATATGAGTAATCCACTTTTTATCCGTAAGAATCGTCTTATTAATTTCACTCACTTGTAAATCTATTTTATTATATATAAATTGATATTTATTTTTCTTTATCACTTCTTTTACTACTTGCCCTAAATTAACCTCATTTATTAAAAAATCAGAATTGTAGTTTCCAGCTCTACTAGAATACATTGCCTGTTCTACTAACTTATCTATACGTGAAACTTGGCTATTTATTTGTTTTGAAATTTCTTTACTTGAATCTAATTCATTTACCCTTTTTCCAATCATTTGTAATACGGATATAGGTATTTTAACTTCATGTATCCAATTTGTCATATAATCATTGATTTCTTCTAATTCATTTTTTAAGCTTTCGACTTCTGCTTCATTTTCTTCTATTATCGATTTTATTTCTTCGTATATAGGATTGTCATTTATATAAAACTCTTTTCTTATATTATGTATAAATCGATTCAACTTTCTTTTATATCTACTATATCCAACAAAAATAAATATAATTGTTGTTAAGATTGATATCATATTAATATAAAGTACTGTATCAATGCTCTCACTTAAGTTTGGATCTAAGAAAAGTGTTATATTTATTATCAATAAGATAAATATCACTAATATAAAATATAATCTTCTTTCTTTTAAATATTTTAATAAACTCATCTTATTATATATCCTTGTCCTTTTTTAGTTTCTATAAAATCATCAAGACCAATGCTACTTAATTTTTTTCTAAGTCTATTTACATTAACTGTTAAGGTATTTTCACTTATAAATTCATCTGTCTCCCAAAGTTCTTCAATTATTTCTTCTCGAGTTACAATTTTCTCTTGATTTAACATTAATATATTCATAATTTTCAACTCATTTTTTGTTAAATCCACATTTTCATCTTTAAAATATATTTTTCCTTCCACAATATTTAAAGTCACATCTTTAAATTTTATAATATCGCTTTTTAAATCTTTGTTGTAGGAATATGTTCTTCTAAGAATTGCTTGTATTTTTGCAACTAGTACTTGTGGTGAAAAAGGCTTCGTTATGTAGTCATCTCCACCCATATTTATAGACATAATTATATCCATATCATTATCTCTAGAAGAAATAAAAATTATGGGTAATTTCATAAAGTTTCTAATTTGTGAACACCAATAAAATCCATCATATGATGGCAAATTTATATCCATTAAAATTAATTTTGGATTACACTCTAAAACTTCATTAGTTATATTTTCAAAATTATTAACTTGTCCTACTTTATATCCCCATTTATTAAGAACAAGTTTTATTTCATCACTTAAAGATTTATCATCTTCTATTATAAAAATATCCATTATTATCTACCTCTTTGCTTTTTAAATTAACATTATTATATCTCAATTATAATCAATTCTATATTTTTCTTTCAAATAAAAAATTTGCTACACTTAAGCCACTGCGTGGGCGCTACCCTTCATGTCGCCAACGACTTCGTACGTTGTTCCATTAATAAAAAAGGATATTTCTAGATTTTAATTTACCTTGAAATATCCTCTTTATTACTATCTTTTATAATTTATACTTAAATTATCTTCTATATATTTAATAAATTCTTTTTCCACATTGGTAGGTTGATTAGTTTTTGAGTATGCTAACCAAGTATTTCTAGTAATATTATTACCGTCTTTATCTAATAGTGGCATAGTTATTAAATTATATTCACTTTTAAATTCATCTGGTAAAAAACAACAAGAATAACCCCATCCTTTGTCTATTAACTTCCATGCAAAATCAATATATCCAGCAAACATACCTTCTGGACGACTTTCTTTATAGTTCTCATGCCACCATTCATCAAGTATTTCCTGACTTTTGTCATTACTTCTATAATCAATCCGTTGCATTTTCGGAAGTTCTTTCATATCTACTGGCTCTTTTGATACAATATATGCCTTATCTTGTTTAACTAAAATTTTATTTATATTTCCCTCATAATCTCCAGATATAAAACCTAAATTTAAACTTCCCTCAAGAATTTTTCTATATAATTTATTACTTTGATCATTTATAATCTCAAAATTTACAGATGGATAATCTTTTGAAAAATTAGATAATACATCAGCCAACTTATACTTACTGTATATATAAGATGAACCAACCGTTATAGTTCCTTCATATTCTCCTTTGTATGATTTTAAATCATTTTTTATTTCTTTTATAAAATCCATATAGTTTTCTGCTTTTTTAGCTAAATATTCTCCTTCAGGTGTAAATGTAACACCTTTTGATGTTCTTGAAACTATTTTAATATTAAATTCTTCTTCTATACCTTTCAGTCTTCTCGTAAGAGATGGTTGACTTATATATAACATATTAGCAACCTTAGTAATATTTGGCGTTTTATACAGTCTATATAGTATTTCCCAATCTGAATCCTTCATTATTTTTCCTCCGATCTAAAAGTAACACTTTTTATTCTATCAAAGGGAGTTGTAATCTACAAGGCTATACATAACAAAAACAAAAGAGCCCACATTAAAATATGAACTCTTTTATTTTGGTCTTATATTTATTTTATAATTTTGCCCTAACTTAATATTAATTTCAATGGGCTTATTTTATTGAAGATACTCATTTACTAATTTGTAACATCTTTCTTTTGTAAGTTTTGCAAGAGATAAATTATATTCTACTTGTGCAAAATCCATTCCTTCAAATTTATTCGCATTATCTTCTGCTTTTTTATCTCTCTCATCTAGCCAAGATATTTCTTGATTTTTAAAAATTTCATATTTTTTTTCACTTAATTGTTCTTTTATAACTTTATAAATATTATTTAATTCATTATTCCATATTTCAAATTTCGACTCTTCTATTTCAATCATCTTTAAGTTAGATTCTTCTTCTAATAATGATTTTGATTTCTTAACATCTTCATCTAGATCATCTAATTTTTTTAGATACTCGTATTTATATGTATATTCTATTTTGTTATTAGGTTTTTCACTGTGAATATCATCTACTAATTGTGATTCTAACTCTACTTTCGCTGTATCATCATATGCTATTTTAGTGTTTTTTGAACATGCTGTAGTGAATATTACTACTAACATTAATAAAACCATTAATCTTTTCATTATATACACCTCTATTCTTAATTTTTATATCAACATGAAAAACTTATATTTATATTTTAAATATACACCTTAAGTTTATAAAAGTCCAATTCGTATTATCTATATTTATCATTCAAAAAAGCTATATCATTTTCCATATAAAGCATAATATGTTAAAAGTAAATTTACTACTTTTCCATAACTTATAGTTCCTTCCTTAACTCCATTAACTTTTAAGTATGTATTATTCATATTATCAGATAACTTATTAACCTGGCCTTCATACTTACCCCAAAATTTTCTACTATACTCTAAATCTCTCATTACATTATCTGATATAGTTGAATTTAATTCATACAATTTTTCTATATTTATCTTTGCTAAGGCTGATGATACATATTTAAGAGCTAATATATATCCTGAATATTGAAAATCAAAATCTTTATTATTTATACATGCAATATAAGCTAAAAAATTAGCTTCATCTTCACTAGCATACCCTCTTTGATGTGCCATTTCATGTAATGTAGTAAAAGGAATATAAATATCTGGCGAAGATATATTTACATTTGCTTCTCCTGTGAAAGGAGAATAAATTCCTGTTATACCTGTATAACAAAGTAAGTTTGAATTAAATATTGGTTTTGCCTTAGCATAGATTCCTTTTTTATCTAAGTCTAAAATCTTCACATTTAAATATACACTTTCAGCTCGACTTAATGTATCTTTATAATTTGAGTTACATTTCATAACTTTATACTTATCTTCAGATACCTTTTTTCTAGTTTCATTACACTTTTTAATTAAAAATTTATATAATTCTATTAAATCTTCTTCATTATATTCAACTTTTTTTATGGCCATATTATTTGTCTTATTATAATATTCAATCAATGAATCTTTTAAATCCATTCTATTATAATTTATCCCCCAAAGTACAACAAAAATAAAATATACTATTCCTATAATTGATATTATATTTAATATAAAATTTAAAAATAAAGATAGTATTTTCTTTGGATTTTTTATTGTACAAAAAATAAAATACATCAAAAATATTAATATTACTAAAGCTAATATATAAATTAAAATTTCAAATATGGAAAAAGGTAATACACTAGAAATTTTGCTTAAAGCTTTAACCATATATATATTTACTCCATTTGAGTAATATTTTTCTACTATTTTTGGTACTTTAGATGTAATAAAATTTAATAAAATCCCTAAAATAAATAATGAAATAGATATAATTCTAAACTTTTTTATCTTAATCACCCCTTTATAGTTAAAAAACTCCTATGATATTAATTTTATCATAGGAGTTTTATTAATATTTATTTATAAAGAATTTATTATTTCTTCTTTTCTTTCTAACAAATCATTATCTAATAATTGTTTTTCTACTTTTTCAAAACCTATACGATTTATAGTTGTTGCAAATCGTTCACCACTTATTCCCTGTTCTTTATATAGTAATATGGCTTTTTCAATTACATTAAGAGCTTCTTCTTTATCTGTAAATATTTTACTTAAAGCTACACCATGAGATACTCTTTTTCCCCACGTACCACCTATATATATTTTAAATCCATGTTTACTTTCTTTTATAGATTCAAATGGGCATTTTTTATCACAACGACCACAATGTATACATTTATCTTCATCTATTTTTAATTTTTTATCCACAACCTCACAAGCATTCATAGGGCAATTTTTTGAAATAATACATTTTTTACATCCTTTGCATATTTCTTTATGAAAATTAGGTATGCATTGACCGATTATTCCAACATCATTTAAATTTGGCTTAACACAGTTATTAGGACATCCGCCTACTGCAATTTTAAATTTATGTGGTAATGTAACATTTCTATATCCTTTGTAAAATCTATTATGTATTTCTTCTGATAAAGCAAAAGTATCTTGAAGTCCATATTGACATGTTGTCCCCTTGCATGAAACTACTGGACGTATTTTTTTGCCTGTTCCCCCTGTTTCAAGTCCTACTTTTCCTATATAAGCTATAAATTCTTCAATTTTATCATAAGGAATTCCCTGCACTTCCATACTAAGACGAGTTGTGAAAGTTATTATTCCATTACCAAATAATTCTGCTGCTTCTGCCACACATTTTTGTTGAGCCGCAGTAATTTTCCCATTTACTGTAATTATCCTTGCTGAAAAATTATCAGTTCCCTTGTTATTTAAAAATCCTAAAGCTTTTACTCTTTTTTCATCTTCTTCACTTATAGTTAATGACGACATTTTATTTACCCCCTTTTAAAATATTTCCTTATATTTTAAGTATATTATATTTTAATTGTTTTTGATTTTTATCTAAATAATTTTCTTACTAATTTGTTTAAAAAATATGCAAATAAACAAAAGTATTCCCAATATTCCTGTTAGTGGATAAACTTTAGATACTAACTTTTCAAAAGGAAATAATCCTCCTAAAAATGCACCCATTGAAATGATAAGAGCAACAATTTTTTCATTGTATCTTCCTTGTTTTGATATTTTATTGCACACTGTCCAAAAATTTGGTGCAGCTGTGGAAAATATTCCACATAATAAAATAACAGAAAAAATTTTACCCAATAGGGGTGATATGGATTTTGCAAAATATAAAGTTGGTATTGATAATTTATAAATGTTTTTTATTTTTGACAATAATGCAAAGTTCATAACTAAAATAACTATCATCAATAATAAACTACCTACAGTTGCTCCTAATTTAGCTTCTTCTTTATTATTTGCACTATTTGCAAGAGCTGTAAAAAAGAATAATCCACTTACCATATTATAAGAAGTATATAATACACCACTTTTTATACAATTTCCTCCTGCTTTTGTAAGATTAACCTCCGTCATTGCCTGTGAAATATTTTTTAATCCATCTAAGTTTTCAAATAAAATAATAAATCCCACAAGTAAAGAAAATATAACTATAACTGGTCCTATAAATCCAATTATATTAACTAGACCATTCAGTCCACAAATAAATGCAATAAGTACTAAAATTGTCATCATTGCACAACCTACATAATAATTTAAATTATAATATTCTTGTAAAGTTGCACCTGCCCCTGAAATCATAACTACCACACTTATAAATAGTAGCACTGGTACAAAATATTCATAAAACAACCCTACTTTATCTCCACAAAAATATTTATAAGGACTATATTTTTCATATTTCCCATAATCAAAACCCGAAGATATTATAGTACTTCCAAAATATACAAATAAAATCAAACTTATAAGTATGGATACTAAACTATATAAACCGTTAGAAGTAAAAAACTGCATAATTTCTTGGCCTGTTGCAAATCCAGAACCAATTATAAACGCTATAAAGGCTCCTGCAATTTTTATAACATTTAATATCTTAATATTATCTTTCACATACAACTCCTCCTATTAATAAAAACTTTTAAAAGCTCGTACTAAATATATGATTTTTTATATCCTTATATGTAAGAAAAGCACATTGGTTTAATGCCAATGTGCTTTAATTTATAAAATACGTTCTTCGTATATTTTATAACATTTATTAATTTCTTCTTCTGTAGGACTTTCACTTCCATGAAAATCAAGGCCTTCTTTTCTAACTCCATGATGTCTGTATATATTAAACTTATATTTACATTTATCTTTGATAATTTTAGATACTTCTCTAACTGTATTTTCATTATTTAAATTAGGAGCTATCACTGTTCTAATTTCATAGACTTTATCTAAATCTAATAAATATTTTAAGTTCTTAATAACAATATCATTATTTAGTCCAGTTACTTTAATATGCTCTTTCTCATCCATACTTTTAACATCTATCATAAATTTATCTGTTAAATTTACAAACTCTTTGTATTCAGTCAAATCAACACTTCCATTAGTATCTACAAAACAAGTAAGACCTAATTCATTTTTAACTTTTCTAAATAATTCTGTTAGAAAATCAGCATTAAGAGTTGACTCTCCTCCACTAACAGTTATACCTTCAATAAAAGGAGAAACTTTTTTTATCTCTTTAAATAATTCATCTACTGAATAATCTTTTGTTTTTGGGCTTGATAAGTGTTTACACTCTCTAATACACGCATCACAAGATACACATTTTTTATCATCCCAAATAACTTTTTTATCTTTTATTTCAAGGGCATTTACTGGACAAACAGCCACACACTTGCCACAGCTTATACATTTATTTATTGTTTCTGGATTATGACAATAACTACATTTAAAATTACATCCTTGGAAAAATATTGACGTTCTATTTCCAGGACCATCTATACATGAAAATGGAATAATCTTATTTACTAAAGCCATGATTAATCTCTCAATCTTCTATCAAATGCTTTTGCTCCATTTTTAGCATTCATACCAAATACAGTTGCATTATTTTTAACTGCTTGTCCACTTTCAAGTTGAGCCACTTCTGATTTTTTTACAAGGTATCCTGTAACACGAACAACATCACATCCACCTGAGTAAGCAGATATATATCTTATTCCTGCTTTAAATGCTCCATCTATAACATTTATTATAGCTTCTGGATGTTCTTTATAAGTATCTTCAAATACAAATATATCACCTATTCCATTGAAGAAATATTTATGATATGGTGCAGATTGAAGTAAATGTTCAAATATTTCTGGTTCTTCACCTACTGGTATTCTACATCCTGGAGATATACCTGTATCAGTATCTATACCAACTTGACAGTGCATAACATGACTATTTTTATAAGCATCTCCCACATATGGTGATTTGTATGAAGTTACTATTGAATTAAGTTTTTCTACTATTTTCAATCCTAGCTCATTAGCTTCATCTCCATAACCAAATCTATCTTTTGGCTCAGTTGCATTTAATAAATGATTAACTGCTTCTGCAAGTCCTACCATACCAAACATTCCTGTAAATAATTCTTTTTTTATAAATCCTTCTTTTATAAGGAAACTTGATTTAAAGAATGCTGCTTCTTCAACTAAGAATTTAACTCTTTCATCTATATAGTTAAGCATTTTATTTGCTGCAAATGGTAATTTGTTATCTAAGAAATCTTCTACTGAAGTTGCAGTTTCAGCTAATCTACTTAAAACTAATCTAACTAGAGTGTAACCCCCACCGCCAACTATAAATCCATTATAGCAAGATGCAAGGGCATAATTTTCTGTTCCAAAATCTACTGTATCCATTTTATGATTTGCAAAACTTGGTTTAGCAGTAACTAAAGCTGTACTTGCACAAAGTTTAGCAAATTCTTCTGATGTTATATCTTTGTCATATTTAACTGTTAAGTTTGGCATTGCACATTCTAATTCAGTCATAGCCTTAAGTATAAGTCTTCCAGCAACTGTATCAACTGGACCTATATTTGCATGAACAAATGAATCAGTTAAACTTCTATCTATATGTGTTAAGAATAATTTTATTGCTTTATAAGCTTCTTTTTCATCTTTTACAAAAGGATTTAAAAGTGTATCTATATTTCCTAAATACACTGGATATGATGTTATTGATGGCACATGTTTATATAAAATTAATAAACTATTAGTTGCTTCCCATATATCTGTTGGTGGTTCTAAACTTAAGAACTCACATCCTTTTTCCATTAAAACTTCATAATTTGGTATAACATATCTTGGTCTGTAAGGAGTGTTTCCTTCAAACATTGTACAAATTATTTCTGCATCTAATAATTTTTTAGTGTCTTCATCTATGTTGAAAACTTCTATACTATTTCCTGCATATCCTGCCAATTGTAATACTTGTTGATTGTAAGTTAATGTCTCGTTTTTTATTATTTCTAACACTTGATTCATTTAGAAATCCTCCATAATTAGCTATATTTATTTTATTGAATTTAATTTTTCATAAAGTTTTTCACATTGTTTTTGTGTGATTAAAATTCCTTTTCTACTTACAGAAAGTAAATTTTCTTCTTTTAAAACTTTTAAATTTCTATTAATTGTTCTTACTGAAAATCCTAAAATAGACCCTATTTCTTCTCTAGTTTTTTCTATAAAAACTTCTTTTTTATTTTCACTTTCAAAAACATTAATTAAGTAATTTATTAAAGTACATATTGCTGGATAAGCTAGCACTTCCCCAGTTTTTACTGCTTGTTTATACATATTATTTGAAACGAAATGAAGTACATCTAAAGCTAATTTATGATCATTTTCAATCCAATTTATAAAATCATTTTTTGGTATTTCAATAATCATACTATCTGTTGTTGCTTGCAAAGTTGATGAGTAAGTTTCTTTATTTGCCATAATTTCCATTGCTCCAATATATGATATGGGCTTAATTACTGCAAAATCATATACAAATCCATTTTCAAATTCATTTCTAACTTTCATCTCACCTTTACAATGCAAATACATGGATTTAATATTATTTTCCTTTAAGACTACTATCTTTCCTTTTTCAAATTCTTTCAATTTACAATTTTTTTTAATATCATTGGGTATTCTATCAATAAGTTCTTTAACTTTTTTATTATCTATGTTTTCGTATAAGTATTTTTCATTCATTAGTTGTCTCCTAGACTCTTTTATTTTAATATTAATAAACCAAAACCAAAAGGACATATGTCCTTCTATTGTATAATATATAATTTCTTCATGAAATTCTATATTTATGTTAAAATATCATAGTTAAATATAGATTTTAGGGAGGTTTTTTATTTGAATAAAATAGATATATCAAAAATTTTAAAATTGTCCCTGGGAAGTTCATTAGCTATTTTTATTGCATACTTTTTTCAATTACAATATGCCATGGTAGCAGGCGTAATCACTTTATTAGTTGTCAAAGATACGAAAAAAGAAACTATAAAAGGTGCCATGGGTAAACTTCTCGGATTTATTTTATGTACATTATATTCTTATTTATGTTTTAATTTTTTAGGATATAATTTATGGTCATTTTCATTGTACATATTAATTATAATAAGTACTTGCTTTGTATTAAATATTAGATATGTTATTGCCATGTGTGTAGTAATTTCTTCTCATTATTTACTTCAAGAATCCATGAGTATTTATTGGATATTAAATGAAACTGGTTTATTTATAATAGGTGCTGGAATAGGCATAATCATAAATATGTTTATGTTTTCTAACAAAGAGCATATTTACGAAGGTCAACAAAAACTACAAAAACAAGTTAGCTTAATTTTAGTAGAGATCTCTGAAATGATTAATAAGCCTGGAAGGGACAATAATATTAAACATAATATTTCCATATTAAGTAATTTAATTGATAGTAGTACTAAGGCTGCTTATTTTAATATAAACAATAATCTACTTAGTGATACAAAATATTTCTTAGATCATATGGAAATCATCAAAAGTCAAAGAAATATTTTAAATACTTTATATGACCTAGTATCGCAATTAAATTATTTACCTGCTCAAGGTCAAATAGTATCCAATTTTATTAATAAGGTTGGAAATACATCCTTTGAAGTAAATACGGTAAATGATTTATTGAATGATTTAGAAAAAATGTATAATGATATGAAAACTCAGCCTCTACCTCAAGATAGAGATGAGTTCGAAAATAGAGCAATCTTATTTTTATGTTTAATTGAAATGAAAAAGTACTTAATTAATAGAAAAAAAGCTCAATTTTTAAGAGATAACTATTACTATAATGATTAAAAGCATGGTTTAATCTTGCTTTTATGTTTAAAATACTATTTTTCTACATATTATAAGTATAATTAATTTCAATAATTATGCTTATAATATGAGGGAGGTAGCATCATGGAAAATAAAATTAGTCATGACCACAAAAAAAACGTCCTTAGATTTGCATTATTTATAGGCGAATTAATGCTTATTAATGGTGCTGAAACTTATCGTGTTGAAGATACTATTCTTAGAATTTGTAAGTCTAGAAATTATAATCATATAAATGTATTTATTTCACCAACTGCTATAATTATATCTGATTATAGATTTGATGGATTTACTTTCATGAAAACTATAAAATCAAGATCCATTGATTTAAACAAAATATCTTTGTTAAATAATCTTTCCAGAAAATATGTATCAACTCCTCAATTAAACATAAATGAAGCTATGATAGAGCTAAAAAAAATAAATCAAATTAAATCTTATTCTCCTTTTGCAATTAATTTATGTACGGGGTTTTCTTCTGCTTTTTTTGCAATTTTATTAGAAGGCGATAATCTTCCTACTTTTATTTCTACTTTTATTACTTCCATATTAGCTGTGATGATTTATAATAAAATGATGAAAATTAGTACTATTCCTGCATTTTCATCATTTATTTCCTCAACATTTATAGCAATTATTGGTGTTATTCTTACTCAATTAAATATTCTACCTACACCTGCTATGCTAGTAGTCGGATCCATTATGCCACTACTTCCTGGAGTTTCTTTTATAAAAGGGATTCGAGATTTAATCGCAGGAGATTTAATTTCTGGTGTAGCTCGTGCCTTTGATGCTAGTGTAACTGCAATTAGCATTGCTTGTGGCGTAGGTATCATATTAGATATTTGGTTTAGACTAGGAGGAAATTTATTATGACTAATATGCCCTTATATCTTCATTTTATATGTTCTTTTTTTGCAACTGTTGGTTTTTCAGTATTTTTTAATTCTCCCAAATCCACACTTATTTCCAGTGGCTTTGTTGGTGGAGTTGGTTGGACAGTTTTTTGTTTTTTTAATCAAATAACACAAAATAATATTTTTTCAAATTTTATAGCTGCTTTATTAGTTTCTTATATGAGTGAACTTTTAGCTAGAAAATTTAAACAACCTGCTATTATTTTTGTTATCCCAGGAATCATTCCTTTAGTGCCCGGGCTTGGTATGTATAACACCATGCTTTATTTAGTTCAGAAGGATTATAATAATGCAATTTCAAAAGGCGCTGATGTATTATTTGTTGGAGGTGCCATATCACTAGGTGTTTTAGTTGTAACTTCTCTGGTAAAAACATTTAATATAATTTCTAAAAAAAAATCTGCTAAATAGCAGTTTTTTTTATACACTTATATACCTGTCCTTTATTGACTTTCATTTTATAAATATTATATACTACTCTAGGTTTATATTTTATAAAACTATTGTTTTTGTATATATTAATTTTATTTATCATAATTTATGGAGGCAGTTAAATGAGTGTTGATTTTAATCCCGATAACAAAAAAGATGTACTTGGATTAGCATTATTTATAGGTGAACTTATGCTAATAAACGGAGCTGAAACTTATCGTGTTGAAGATACTATTATTAGAATCTGTAAATCTAGAGGTTTCAATCATATAAACGTATTTACATCACCAACAGTTTTAATTATTTCTGATTATAAATTTGATGGATTTTCTTTTATGAAAACTATAAAAAGTAGATCTACTGATTTACAAAAAATTTCTCTTTTAAATAATTTTTCTAGAGAATTTGTTAGTAATACAGAAATAACTGTAGAAGAAGCCAAAAAAGAATTAAAGAAAATAAATCGAACTACTTATTATTCTGATTTAATTCAATATATCAGTACAGGTGTTGGTTCTGCGTTCTTTGCTGGATTAGTTGAAGGAAATAATATTCCTACTTTTATTTCTACTTTTATAACTTCCATTTTAGCAGTAAAAATTTACAATAAAATGATTGAAGTAAGTACCATACCTGCATTTTCAAGTTTTGTCGCTTCTTCTTTTATAGGTTTTATAGGAGTTATACTTACGCATTTTAATATTATTTCTGCACCAACCATGTTGGTAGTTGGCTCCATCATGCCACTACTTCCTGGAGTTTCTTTTATAAAAGGTATAAGAGATTTAATTGCAGGAGATTTAATGTCTGGTGTAGCTCGTGCTTTTGATGCAGGTGTAACTGCTGTAAGTATTGCTTGTGGAGTTGGTATTATTTTAGACGTTTGGTTTAGACTTGGAGGTGTTTTATAATGACTGATATGCCAGTTTACATGCATTTTATATTTGCATTTATATCTACTGTAGGATTTGCCATATTTTTAAAAGCGCCTAAATCCACTCTTATTCCAAGTGGTTTTATAGGCGGAATTGGTTGGTCTGTATATTATTCCATTGTAACGGCTACGGATAATAATATTGCCTCTAATTTTATAGCGGCTATTTTAATTTCTCTATTTAGTGAAATATTTGCTAGAAAATTAAAACAACCTGCCATCGTTTTTATAATTCCAGGTATAATACTTTTAGTTCCTGGACTTGGTATGTATAATACTATGCTTTATTTAGTTCAAACTAATTATACTGATGCCATCGCAAAAGGCAGTGATGTATTGTTTGTTGCTGGTGCAATATCTATGGGAGTACTTGTTGTAACTTCTTTATTTAAAACTATGAATCTTATTTCAAGAAAAAAAGCTGCTAAATAGCAGCTTTTTCTAATTTATTGGTAATATAATTATAAACTTAGTTCCTTTATTAGGTTCACTTTCCAGATATATTTTACCATTATGTAAATCTATAATATGTTTTGTGATTGCAAGTCCTAAACCAGTACCACTTTTATTTTCATTATTTTTATCTACAACTTGACTATATCTATCAAAAATTGTGTCATGATATTTTTTTTCAATTCCAATACCTGTGTCTTCTACAGTTATTTCTACTGAATTATTTAAATCCTTAATAGTAACACTTATTCGTCCACCATTTGGAGTGAATTTATGAGCATTGCTAACTAAATTTACTATACATCTTTCAATATCATACTTATCACAATTTATAATTTTTTCTTCCACATCAGTGTCAAATATAAGTTCTATTCCTGAAGATTCTATACTTTCTTTTAAAGTTAAAGTAGCTTCTTCAACTATATAAACAATATCACATTGACTTTTATTAATTTTATATTTTCCATTTTCAATTTTAGACTTATCCATTATATTGTTTATTAAATTTAATAACCTATTGGTATTACTTTTCATAATATCCATATATTTTTCCAGTTTAGATTTTGTTAACTCTTTATCTGATCTACAAAAACTTCTTATCAACTGTTCTATAGAATTTATTACATTTAGAGGCGTTCTAAGTTCATGTGATAAATTTATAAAGTAGTTATTTTTACTTTTCTCTACTTCTAGCAGTCTATTGAATAAAACTTTATTCTTATTCATTTCATTATTAAGCTGTTGGGTTCTTTTCTCAACCAATTTATCAAGCTTCTTCATTTTATTTATACTATTATAAATGATTATTATAATTATCATAGCATATAAAAATTTAGCTATATTACTTTTCCAAAAAGGAGGTTTTATAGTAAAGTTAATTTCTTTTTCCTCACTTATATTACCTCTATTATTTCTAAATTTTATTCTTAATTTATGTTTCCCAGGATCTAAATTAGTAAGTATTACTTCATTACTAGTTATTTGAATCCAATCCGAATGAGATGAACCTTCTAATTTATAAAAATATTGAACATTTTTATTTGCCCTATAATCCGTAGTGAAAAATTTCACTCTTATAAAGTTCTTATCATAGCTAAAAGTATTTCCATCTATATTTAAATAATGCTCTCCTTTTACTTCAAAACTATCAAAATTTATTTTTGAATGATAATCACTTTGTAAAACTTCTTGTGGATTAAATATATTTAATCCCTTTATTCCTCCAAATAAAAAGTCTCCATTGCTACATCTATAAGCTGAATTTCCATTAAATTCATTACTTTGTAAACCATCTGTACTACTTAAGTTAGTAAATTTATTATTTTTTATATCAAATTTAGATATACCATTATTTGTACTCATCCAAATATTTTTATCATCATCTTTTAAAATTTGATATACTATATTATTTGCCAACCCATCTTTTTCTGTATAAGATTTAAATTTCTTATCAATTTTATTAAATTTTAATAAACCACTATTAGTACCTATCCATAAATTATTTTCCTCATCTTCAACTATAGTTCTAATAGTGTTTACAATAACTTGTTTTCCATTTTCTTCATACTTACTATACATTTCTATAGTATCTTTATTTATATCAAACTTGATTAAACCTTCTGAAATATATCCACCAATCCAGTAAACACCATCTTCATCTTTATCTTCATATACAGTACGTACATATGGTTCTTTTATTCCAGCTTTTATTAACCTTGATGTAAAATCTGTTATTTCATTTGTCTCTATATTTAAAACAGTAAGACCTATGGGAGTTCCTATCCATAAATTATTTTTCTCATCTATAAATAAACCTTTTATATTGTTATCGATTAATCCATCTTCAACTTTATATTTCTCAATGGTCATATCGTCTTTATTTATTTTATTTAAACCATTTCTAGTTCCTACCCATATGTTATTACCTTTTCCACTTATAACATTTATAGCATTACTACTTAAATCATATTTAGTATCACCTTCAAAAATATGATCTATATTTCCTGTTTTTCTATCTATTATATTTAGTCCTCTATCACCAGTTCCTATCCATAGTAATCCATCTTCATCTTCATAAGCACCCATTACAACATTATCACTTATTGAATTAGTATCTAAAGGATCATTTTTATATAGTTCTATTATATTTTTAGAATCAAAAATACTTACACCAGTATAAGTTCCTGCCCATATAAGGCCACTTTCATCTTCCATAAGTGTGAAAACTATATTGTGAGCTAAACTATTATTATCATAGCTCTTATTATTATAAGTAATGAATTGCTCGTCATTAATATATTGACTAATACCTTTATCAGTAGCCATCCATATATTACCACTACTATCTTTCATTATATCTCTTATGCTTAATGATTTTAATTTACTATTATCTTCATCATCTACTTCAAACGATTTAACTTTATTATTTTTTAAATCAACTCTTTTAAGACCATTTTCTGATGTTCCTACCCACATATTGTCATTATCAAAGAAAATAGTTTTAATTTTACCCCATTCAGATGTTTTTGTATCTTCAACTGAATATGGATAAGCTTTGTTACTATTTGCATCTACCTTATGAAGACCTTGATTTGTACCTATCCATAAGTTGCCATCCTTATCTTTGTTAATACTATAAACATTTTCATCAATAAGTCCATTTTCTATTCCAAATATTTTATCAAAATCATCTATTTTTTCGTTATATAAGTAAACACCTTTATTATTTCCCATATATAAATTACCATCATCATCCATATACATTACTATTATGGCATAATAAGAAATATCTTTATTCTTTTTATTATAGCGATAATGATTTATAGAATAATCGTTTAAATTAATTTTACTTAAACCTTCATCTGTTCCTACCCATAAGTTTTTGTTTTTATCTTCTATTAAAGCAGTTACATAGTTACTAATAATACTATTTTCATCTTCGTCGTTGGCATCAAATACTTTAAATTCTGATCCATTGTATCTATTCACTCCATCATTTGTACCTATCCATATATATCCATCACTATCTTGGATTATAGCTTCTGCAGTTGCTTGTGATAACCCATTATCTATAGTTAAATTTTCAAAATTCATCATTTTAGAGGCATATATATTTTTAGGTAATATACATATTAAAAATATTAAACACATTAATATGTACCTTATCTTTTTCATCCATAATTCTCCTTATCTGTTAAATTAATACAATATATATGATACTATATTATAGTTTTTTTTAATACTATTTTCTTTGCATTTTTGAAATAATTTGTATGTTTTTGTCGAAATTTGTCTTTTTCTTTATATATAAAATAAAAATATATAAAAAAAGAACTTAGTGGTTTCACTAAGTTCTTTATGATGTATACCTTACTTAATTATTTATATAAACATTAACCTTTTTCAAGTTTTTTCCTTAATGTATTTATAATTAAATTAACTTCATCAACTTTAAAAATAATAACACATATTCCATAAGTTAAAGCCCCAGCTAAAATAGATAGTCCTAAAGTAATAATTTCTTTAACCATTCCCACTCCAAATATATTTGCTATATTTTTATATGCAAAATAAGTTACTAAAGCCATAAGCAAGGCAGATATAACTGCTTTTAAGAATACCGATAAAACATGACGTCCTCCAAAAGGCCCTATCTTTATTCTTAAATTTATAAATAATAAAGCTACAGTTACTAATGCTGATATACTTGTAGCCAGAGCTAAGCCTGCCAATTGCATATTTGTAAATTTTACAAAAGAAATATTCAAAATAATATTTAATCCCATGGCAATTGCTCCATTTATCATAGGTGTTTTTGTATCTTGAAGGGAATAAAATACCTTTCCTAAGATATCTCTAAGTCCAAATCCTATCATTCCTATGGAGTAAAACACTAATGCTACTGATGTCATATATGCAGCCCTATCATCAAAGGCTCCCCTTTGGAAAAGTACTTTTACTATAGGTTTCGAAAGTATAATAGCTCCAACTGATATGGGAATTACTAATAAAATAACAGTACTTGTTGCTGTTACAATTGATTTATTAAATTCAACTTTATTATTTTCTGTAGATAGTTTAGATAGCATAGGATAAACAACAGATGATATGGATACTATAAACATCCCCATAACAAATTGATTTAATTTATTAGCATAACTTAATGCTGATATACTTCCCTCAACTAAAGTTGATGCAATTGTTCTATCTACTATAGTATTTATTTGAGTTACTGCCACACCAATAAGAACTGGTCCAACTAGCCAAAGCATCTTTTTTAAGTACTCATCTTTAAAATTTATATAAGGTATGTATCTATAACCTCTTTTCATTGCAAAAGGTAGTTGAAATAAAAATTGGCCCAATAATCCTATTAGTGACCCATATGGTAAAATATAGGGTGTAGTTTTTACACTAAGAAGTATAGATAATATTATAAAAGTATTATATGGAACTGACATAAGGCCCGGAATTATAAAGTTTTCTTTTACTTGTAAAAATGCCATCATTATATAACTAATTCCTAAAAAAGGAATCCCTAGTAACATTATTCTAGTAAAATATACCGCTTTTTCCATAGTTTCACCTTTAAATCCTAAAGCAAATAATTTAACTACCTCTGGTGCAAATATTGCCCCAATTATGGCAATTACTACGCATATTATTACAACTGCATTAAAAATATTATTTGTATATTTAACTGCTGCATCATCTCCATCTTTGGATCTTACTTCACAAAAAAGAGGTATAAATGCCGTTCCTAAAGATGTTCCTATGGCTGTAAATATAACTGCTGGTATATTCATTGCTACTAAAAATGCATCACTAATTGATGATGCTCCATAAGATGATGCAAGAGTTATCTCCCTACCAAAACCTAAAATTTTTGCTACTAATGTGGCCGCCATAAGACCTATAGCAGCTTTTGCAACTTTTGACATTTTTCCACTCCTAAATTTATATTTATTTCTTGTCTTTATTTTTTATCTCTTTTTGAATTTTATCCCTTTCCATGGAAATTATAATATTTTGCAGAGAATTATCTAAATTATCATCCATATTTATTGAGGAACCCATAAATGCATCTCCTAAAAAACTATATTCTAATTCTTCTTTATCGATTTTATTTTGTCTATTTCTTTTATTAGTCATTTTCTCTCCTTTTTACATTCTTTTATTTATTAAATATTTTTTTATTATTTTATCTCTACTTTATAAACTTATTCAAAAAAAGAGAACCAGTAAAACTGATTCTCTTTTTTAAGAATAATTAATATAAAAATATATTTATTTACTAATTTTATTATTAATTTTACTTACTATATCATTTAAAACAACATCTAGCTCATCACTAACTTCACTTACCCCATTATGAGTTATTTCAATAATTTCTCTAGTCATTGGTAGCTCTCCTAAAAGCTCTAAATTCATTTCACTTAGGAATTTTTCTGTATCATCACCATCGAATAATTTTATTTTCTTGCTACAATCTGGACATTGAATATAACTCATATTTTCAACAACACCAAGTACATTTACATTTAATTTCTTTGCCATATTTATACCTTTGGCAACTATCATTGAAATCATATCTTGAGGTACAGATACCATTACCATACCTGTTATAGGCAGCGATTGCATTACTGTTAAAGCAACATCCCCTGTCCCTGGAGGCATATCTATAAGTAAATAATCAAGCTCTTCCCACATTACATCTTTGTAAAACTGCTTAATCGTATTACTTATTAAAGGACCTTTAAATACAACAGGTTGACTCTCGTCACCTACCATGTAGTTTATTGACATAGTCTTTATACCTTCTTTACTTACTACAGGAAAAATATTTACACCATCACTTGATATAGCCCTTTCATTTTTTAATCCCATAAGTCTAGGAATACTTGGTCCTGTTATATCTGCATCTAATATACCAACTTTATAACCTTCTTTATTTAATTTCTTGGCAATTAATGATGTTACTGTAGATTTTCCCACACCACCTTTTCCACTCATAATTCCTATTATATTTTTTATTTTATTATTTGGATTATTCTCTATTGTACAAGTAGCTTGTTTGCCACAATTATTTTTTGATGGACATGAGTTGCAATTTCCCATTTTCATTTCCTCCACTGATTTAGTTATTAGTTCATTTTTTAATTTTTGTTTAAAAATTAATTTATATTCAGTTTATACCCACATTTTTTATTTTTAATGTATAATTTCCTAAATATTAAAATCAATTAAGTCATTGTCATTTTTTATCAAGTTTATTATATTAAATTAAGGGTATTTTATATATTTAATTATATTTATATAGTAAAAGGAGAATTTACATGTGTGACTTTGTTTCTCATAATAAAGATTTATTTAATAAATTAGATAAGTTTATATGTTCAATAAATGATAATGACGATAAATTAATGAGTACTTTGCATTATGCTCAAAATATTTTTGGATATCTTCCTAAAGAAGTACAAATTTATATTGGAGAAAAATTAAGTATACCCTTAAATAAAATCGAAAGTACTATAAGTTTTTATAGCTATTTTTCTACAGAACTTAAAGGTAAATATAAAATAAATGTATGTTTAGGTAGTGCCTGTTCAAAAAATAATAACAATAAAATAATGAATGAATTTGAAAGATTAATTGGCATAAAATCAGGCCAAACTACATCGGATATGAAATTTAGCTTGGATTATTCCAGATGTGTAGGTGTATGTCGTAAACCACCTATTATAACTGTTAACGGAAGAGTCTATGAAAGTGTAACCCCAGAAGATATACCTTCCATACTAAAAAATTACAAATAAAAACTGCTATCTAGCAGTTTTTTATTGTTTGTATATTATTTTGTCTTTCATTTAACCAAGAAATTATATCTTTCATAACTTCTTCTTTATTTATTTCATTTAACATTTCATGTCTTCCACCTTCATATAATTTACATGAAACATTTTTAACACCTAAATTTATATATCTATCTCTCAGTCTTAATACACCTTTCCCATCTTTACCAATAGGGTCCCTATCCCCAGACATAATATATATAGGTAAATCTAGGGGAACTTTCTTTAAGTTTTGAGGATTTTCTATTTCTTGAAGACCTTTTATAAAATCATAGAAAAATCCACAAGTAAATAAAACTCCACAGAATGAGTCATCTATGTATTTTTGAACTTCTTTTTCATCCCTACTTAACCAGTCAAAGTCAGTTTTAGATGATTTGAATTTTTTATTATTTCCACCAAATATTAAATTGTCTAAAGTCTTACTTCTATGCCTTCTTCCATGTTTTTTACATATGTAATTTGATAAAAATTCTCCAACTTTCAAAATTTCACCGTGTTTTCCATTTGAACCAGATAATATTAGTCCATCTAATTGATTTCCATATTCCATTATGTATCTTTGACTTGCAAAAGAACCCATACTATGACCAAATAAATATATTGGTAAATCAGGATTTTCTTCTTTTATTATATTAGTTAAAGTATTCATATCTTCAACCAAACATCTAAAACCATCCTTATCTGCCAAGTACCCCACATTATCTATTGTTTTAGCAGTTAATCCATGACCCCTATGGTCATTAATATATACTATGTACCCATTTTCAGTTAGTTTTTTTGCAAATTCTTCATATCTTATTGCTGTTTCAGACATACCATGGGCTATTTGTACAACTGCCTTTGGATTTACAATTTTGCTCGTCCATTTATAAACATGTATATCTAAATCTTCTTTTCCTTTAAAATAAAATTCTTTACAATCCATTATATATACCTCTTAAGTTTATAATTTTGTAGAAAGTTATATTTTTATTTTATATATTCAAATTTTAACTTTATTACCTTATATTATATCATAATGCCTGAATTTGTATATTCATCAAAATATATAAAAATACTGACTATCTACAAATAGAATAGTCAGTATTTTTATGTTTATAAATTACTTATATATTCAATTTCTAGTTTTTTAGAAGTTAAAAATTCTTCTGCAAAACTATTTTTCTCAACTACGAAGGTTGTACTTTTAATTTTTTCTAATTTTCTTCCGAAAACTTTATTGTTTATTTTTTGAACTGAGCTTGGTATGATAATTTTTCTTAACTTAACATAGTCTAAAGAATTTTTACCAATTGATTTTACTGATGATGGTATTTCCACATTTTTAAGTTTAGTACAAAATGCAAGCATTCCTTCTGGTATTGATTTTAAATTTGATGATAATTTAATATGTTCTAAATACATATTTGATGCAAAAGCATATTTACCTATTTCTTTAATAGTATCTGGCATATTAACTTCTAATAAGTTTTTACCTTCAAAAGCTTCACTTGCTATTTTTGTTACTTTCTTATTTTCGATAATTTCAGGTATAGTTACTCTTTGTTCTTTGCCTATGTATTCTTTAATAAGAATACCTCTTGCTTCAACTTCATATAGATATTCATTTTTAAAATCTAAGTTATCTTCTTTTGACATTTATCTGACTCTCCCCCCCTCATCTGATACTTATATTGTAACTCCTGTAATAATCAGTTTAAACATGTATATTTTGGAATATTTTTAGCATTATTTAACTTTACAAATTTAATATACAAATAAATTTGTAAATTAAATCTTTATACTTATCATAATACTTTTCTCTTTCATTATATAAAACACTTAAATTAAAAATTATTTGTCCATCAACCTTTATATCATAAATATTTTTACCTAAGTCATTTTTATTTTTTATAAAAACCTGGGCATTTTCAATTTTTCCTCCCAAAGATTTTATATATTCTATGGCCTCTTCATAATGAAGTAATTTTCTAAAATCTTTATTTTCTTTATCTAATAATTCAAATCCAGCTATGTTTTTCTTAGTATATAGATACGTTTTGTTAATATAAATTTTAGACAAAACTCCACCTCCTATAATCCATTTATTAATGAAAGCTTCTTTAGTATTTTTATATATTTTTCATCCATAATATCCATATAATTATCTTCTTCATCTAATATATACATAATTTTTTCAAAAGAATCAGTAGTATTAAAAACTATATATTTTTTTCCTTGAAGTTTTACATTATAAATATTTGATTTAAAATATCTCATTTTTCCATTTTTAACAAGCTCATTAAAGTCATAAGATAAATTATTAGAAACTATATTTCTTACAAATATTTTTGGATTTTTATTATAGTACATTAATATTTCTTTAAATTTATCCAAATCATCGCCATATGAATCTATATTTACAATAACCTCATTTTCTGTAAAATGAAAATAACTATTATACTTCACATTTTCAAAATTCACTTTTGAATTTTTATCTAAGTCCTTTAAAAGATAATCTATTTTTGTAGCTTTAGAATCTAAAGAAGATAGAAATGAAGGAAATTTATTTATATAATATTCATCTTCTTTGAGTAAAAATTTCTTTGGTATGTATATAACTTTATAATTAAGAAAATTTGCGTCACGAGTGCTATAAACTGAAAATTTATTTCTATTTTCATGAAAATCTACTTCAACTAAAATATTTTTATTTTTTAATTGTTCAACCATATTTAATATTTTTTCTTTAATTTTTTTATAATTATCCATAATAAACTCCTTATTATTCTAAAGAATCTTGTATTCTAAGAATTTTATTGATTTTATTTTGGATTTTCATATCCAATAGTTGATTATTTTTTGTATAAAAATAACAATAAGGTTTGTTTGTTTTATTGTTCATAAATTCATAATCACTCAAATAAGATATATTGACAAATTTCCCTTCAAAAAATACTTTTACATATTTAACTTGATTAATACTTTCTATATAAAAATTGCTTAAACAACATTTAAAAACTTCAGGTATATCATAGTCTTCATATTTTTGTGGTATATATATATCATTTTCAGTTTGTCTTAATAAAAGAACTGAAGACATTATCTCCATTTTTTTATCTTCTAGTTTAGACTTTATCTCCTTAATTAAAAAATCCATATTAAATCTAGCAAATGGATATGTAATTTTTATTCCTTTATCATCTATAGTTAATTTAGGCTCTCCAATGTCTAGTTTTAAATTAGGTATATCTACTATATATTGAACAAATTTAATAAATTCCAATTGCTCTAAATATTTTTTTAAATTATTTAAATATGTATTTATAATAAAATAAATACTGTCTTTATCACCATGAAACCATAATATATCTAAAATATCCGATGTAATTTTTATAGTATTATCTTTGTAGTAAAATAATTTTAGATTACCTAGGAAATTTATTTTTTTTAAGTCGTTAAATAAGTTTTTAAGTTCCTTTTTGTAAGCGCCATCTAATTGATCATATATGGAGTATTCATTTTTTAAATATAAATCTTCTATATTAGAAGAGGATATACACTTTTCTAGAGGCATGTACAATGGTATATTATGTTCTTCTATTAATTCCATTGTAATTATATTTAAATCTTTTATTATCATTTCTATGTATTCGCTTTGATTCATAATATATCACCTCAAATATACTCTTACTCAAATATATAGTCATTTTCCACAATAAAATCTAATATCTCATCATTATCAAGTTCCTCTACAAATAATCTCTTTACTAAGTTTTTGTTTAATGATACTAAATCTTTTAGAGCAAGTATGGTGAATTCAGGCTTAAGTTTTAAAAAGAAGTTTATTGAATTAGTAAAAATATCCATAAATTCATCACTCATACTTTCCATATTCATATCTCTTATATTTGACAATTTAGATATGACACTGCCTATCAATAAGTAAATTTTGTCATGTTCTTTTGGAATTTCTACTTCCTTTCCCAAAATAATATCATCCACACTAACTAGTTCATCTTTTAATTTACAGAACTGTAAAAAACTATTACATTCAATTTCACCAACATTACCTTCTATCTTATATCTTAAAATATCATCATCCATATCTAAATTATCTGTATTTAAAATATCACTTACTGCTTGCCAGGTTCTTGGCGATGCAAATATCATAGTATTACTATCAGGTATAAAATTATGTAATGCACTAGGTTTAAAGTTTAAATAACTTATTACTAAAGGATTTATATCTACTTTATAGGCAAAATTCTTCTTCCAAACATCTAAATCATAACCTATTGTATGTATTTCAAATCTATTTGCAAGGGGAGATGGCATTTGAACAAAAACTCCATTATCATCTTCTCTATTTCCAAGGGCTATTATAAACCAATTATTAGGAAGTGTGTATTCTCCTAATTTTCTATCTTGAATAAGCTGATATGCTGCAGCTTGTACTCTTTTTGGTGCAGAAGTTAACTCTTCTATTAATAAAATTCCTCTCTTACCATCTCTATTTTCATCAGGTAAAATATTATTTGGAAGCCAACAAGTTCTATTTTCTTCTTTATTTGGAAATGGAATTCCTTTTAAATCTGTTTCTGTATAAAGTAAAAGTCTTAAATCTATAAGTCCCATATTTTTCTTTTGAGTAATTTGTTTAATAACAGCTGATTTTCCTATACCTGATGGTCCCAACCCTAAAATTGCTCTTTTTATATTATTATCAATATTAAACTCTACAATTTTTTCAAATTGTTCTATATTTATAGTAGACATAATTACCTCCTATTTAAATTCTAATAATAGTTGAACCTTTATAATCTTTTATTGACTCATCTGTACCATCTTCTGTTAAACACCAAATTATATTTCTTAGGTAAGTTTTAGGTGAGTTAAAATATCCATCTGTTAAAACTAATATGCAACTATATTTTAATTTTTCATTTTTTATATATTCAAGTGCCACATTTACATCTGTACCTTCACCTCCATATATGGGAAGTTTGTTTATATTTTTCTTATTTATTTTGAATACATCTTGAACAATACTATCAAAAAATATTGCTAATCCTTGAGCTTCAAAATCTTTGCACACATTATAAGCTTGATATAAAAAATTATTTAAGTCTTCTTCACTTATGGAACCTGACGTATCTATTAAAAAAATTATATCTTCTATTTTATTTTCATCTTCATATGGTCCTGGTAAAATTAATCTTCTATATATATGATTTTTATCTGGTGTGTCAAAGGAAGTGTCGTCTTGTAATATATTGATTAAATATCTTTTTAAATATTTATACCAAGAAACTCTTGTACCTATTAATTCTGTCACCCTTCTAAGGAAACTTCCTGGAATATCTCCTATCATTTTTGAACCGTACATTTTATTTGTTATGATTGATTCTTGTATGATTCTTCTCATATTTGAAGATGTTTTTTCTGCACTTTGTGGTAATATTAAGTCATTGTTAATTTTATTTAAATTTATATTATTTCCGTAAATACTAAGGGTTGAATTGTTTTCTTTTGATATATGATTTTTGTGGAGACTTGCTTGTATTTTACTTTTTTGTTTGTTGTATATAATTTCATATAATTGTTCAAATGATAATTTATCTAGACTTTTTCTATCATTTTCATTTTTTATCATATATGCATCTTTAGGAATATTTATAATAATTCCAGCTTTCTTAAATTCATTCTTTTCCATATCAATATAATAATTTACTAAAAAATCTGCTGCTATATTAGCTATTTTAATATCTTTATTAATCATTCTAGATGGATGCATAAAAATACAATGATAAAGTTGATGTAGTAAGTAAAAATTTCTTTCAGCTTCATTTAATTGTTCCATATATTTTTTATTGTAATAAATATTTTCACCGTCAGTCGACATGATATTTGTAGTATTACTTTCTTTCATATCATTGAGCTTCATTAATATTACTCCATAAAAAGGTCTTTTTCTCACTAAATTTATTTTTAATCTACTTATACTTTGTTCTATAGTCAGCAATTTCTCACCTCCTATTTTGTATTCATAGTACTATTATAATATATTCTATTAACATATTGTTATCAAAAAGATATAAGTATATAAAACTCAAACTTTTGTGACTTTGTCACATATACTTTTATATTTTTTATTATAATAATTAAAATTTATAATTATTTAGGGCAGCAAAAAGCACCGACTGGAACCGGTGCTTTGATTTTTTAGGCATGGTAGAGCTTCTTGGTCTGGTATTTCGGCTCACAGG
>OJME01000454.1_pt1 | contig 37703 bp, 35 predicted proteins | sample 1597151 | NCBI WGS metagenome assembly OJME01 (sample SAMEA2452118, study PRJEB22498) | human gut metagenome | biome: human feces; feature: human gut; material: feces | place: Australia | collected 2012
CGCCCTGAACGAATTAACGTTTTAAAATGTGTGTAAAAATTAACATTAATGCCATATTTTTTGCTTATATGATAATACGTGGCGTATATCCTCTTGAAAACAGACCAAGCGTTTTCTATCGTATTGGTAGTAATCATCACCGTTTCTTTATTCTCATTGTAATAAGTAATACCATAATACTTGTGCCCGTGGTCTACAGATATCTGGTTGTACATTTCGGATACTTCGCCATAGTCCCATCCATCAGTATATATTGTACTTCCTTCTTCAACATATTTTCTTATAATTGGAAGCAGCTTGGATGGACCTGTTCCGCTTACTACTTTGGCAACCAAATCCCCATTTCTGCCTATTAGTCCAAAAACAGGAACTTTGTCTTTAAAACTTCTCCCCTGGCATCTCTCCACTTTTTTATCCTTATGTCGGTTTGCATTTTTTCCACCTGCAAATGATTCATCAATCTCAACTTCTCCTTCAAGATAGTAGTCATTTTCTCCTGTCATAGCCTTACGTATCTTATGCAACATACGCCATGCGGTCTTTTGAGAAACATCAATATCTCTAGATACCTGATAGGAAGATATGCCTCTTTTCCCTTGAGCAAATAACCACATAACATAGAACCATTTAGTGAAAGGGACCTTACTGTTTGCAAAGCACGTTCCTGTTTTTACTGTGAAATACCTGTTTGTGTTCTTGCATTTATACTTATGATTCTTGCATTTATAAACCTTGGAGGTAGGATCAAATGGAGAAACAACTTTGTCACCCCATTTCCATTGTTCGTACAGGTCATAACAAGCATTTTCATCCTTTACAATCTGTATAAACTCTAGAAAATTCATTGACTTTTTCATACAGCCTCCTTTTCTTTGATTCTTTTGCAATATAACGATAAAAAGTTAAATATGCAAATAAATACAAAGAAAAGATAGACTATAATATTATGTTATATAACTTTATAAATTTAAGTTGACACAATAAGAAAATATATAATTATAACATTTTATTATAGCTTATTTATCAAGTGTCCATTTATTCCTTAATGCCTATACTAATTAATTCCTAATCTCTTTTCCAATTCTCTTACTCTTTTCTTTAATCTTGTGACTTCATCATCAACTTCCTGCAAACCTTTCCATACAACGGGGATAAGTCTTTCATAAGTAACCGTATAGTAATCATGGAACACATCCCTTACCCATTGTTCAAATCCTCCTGCTATAAGGTCTTGTGCTATCAGACCAAACTGGTCATAGTCATTATTGTACACCTCTGAATTAGCCTTGGCAATATCATTCCAATGGTATTTTACAGACCTGAACCTGTTTATGATATTCATGGCATTGTAATTCTGAATATCCTTTTTTAGTCTAATATCAGAACCGCTAGCCTTGGCTGTTATTTCTGCCTTTGAATGGATTCCTCCGGCCGGGGATATTTCAACCACATTTATATTAGCCGTAGCAGTACCAGTATCAAACGAAAACCAGCTAGATGCATTCACACCTAATTGGCCCCTAAAAGTTCCCCCACCATTATAGAAAGCTATGGAGCTACCTCCGGAACCGCTGCTTCTTACCAACTGGAGAGTGTCATAGGTGTCTGTTTGAATACGCAGTCTTTTACTACCATAATTACGTATGAAATTGCTATCTTGCATATATATACCGCCACCATAATCCTGATGATACCACCCTGAATTTCCTGTGCTTCTGAACCAATCGCTGCATTGGATGGAACTTGGGAGTTTTAAATATACATTACTACCACCATTTACATTAACGCCAGCACCTGTATGGGAGGAATCATGGTCTTGTATATAGAATGTTCTGGCAGCAGTCCACACATCCGCACTAGAAGCCCTACTGTCAGCCAGTGTAGAAGCACCTCCTGCCGATACAGCCACAGACGTATTGGATGTGGATTGCAGTTCTCTCCATGCGGAAACGTTAGCACCGTAAGCCCAATATTGGTATTGTATGTGCCCATTGTGGTATGAACCAATCTGACGCACCTGCAATTCAAAATTGTTTGTCCCTACACGTACAAGGCGAATATTATCCATTCCTTTTGCAAATGTAGGAAGATAAAGGCGTGCCGAGTTTGAAACATTTCCTACATTGCTGTCAGAAGCAGAAGGAGCACTTCTCATTTGGAAGATGGCACAGAAGTGGTAATATCTGACTTCTTCCTGTGCATGACTTCCATAGGCGTACCATATCCTTCCCCAAACCGTTACTGACCTATACGGTCCGGCTCCCGATTCAGAACAAGCAAATATCTTTTTCCAATTATTATCAGTACCACCTAGAGCGAACTGTAATGAATAAGTAGCGGTGGAATTATAATTTCTAGGTATATCCATTATATGCCAATTATCCAACAAGTCCGCATTTAAATTGGTATTCAATGTAGTAGAAGAACATTGGTAAGGTGCGGTTCCTGTACCTACAGTGGATACAAATCTACTTGACTCAGCATGATTACCTATTATAACCTTGTTATCTTGCAGTACGATATTACATAATACATTATTGCTTGAATTTCTTGAATCAATATAAGCATAGGAACTTCCACTGCCCAATACCAACCGTCTAGCCGAATCCCAGTTTGCAGCAAGATAACCATTATGGGAAGTAATGTTGCTGTGTACATCTAATACCCCTGTTCTTACATTCAGCCACATGGCATTGTTTCCTTGTCTTACACCGCTGGTAGAATCTATCGTAGGATACCAACCAATTCCATACCATGATGCAAAACGTAAGTTCGCATCGGTTGAAGAAACTGTATCACCACCACCGTGAATCCAAACACCCGAAGTCTTAACCACTCTAGTTGACCATCCGATATTGAATCCTTTGGTATTGTTCATCGTCAAATCCCCTGTCATGATGTCACCTGCTTTCTTTACGTAGCGTCCGTCAGCAATAGACGCATAGTTTTCAGTATGTAATAATCTATGCCATGCAGACGTTATCTTATTAGTACCATCATGTTTTCCTCTAAAAAACAAGTCTGTACTAGTTCCTCCTATCTGTAATGCAGCAAATTTATTGGAATCCCATAAGTTAGCTAATAATCCATATCCAGCAAAAGGGGCATTATTTGTAGTTTGTTCTGTTGTTCTTATTTCCTTAATTGCTCTTTCAGAATAAGTATTTAAGTCAAAAGTACCATCACTTCTACCTACACTTAATAAGAACCTTTCAGCGTGCAACCCGTCAAGAAGGTCTGCATTAAGATTACCCACAACAGTGTTACTTGCCACAATAAATGGAGCAGTGCCACTTGCTACGATAGATTGTAACGGAATATAGCTTACAACCCTGCCCGGTGCTATGCTGAACAAGTTCCTCAAAGCAGAGCTTGTACAAATACTCTCTACCGAACCTGATATTGGACTTGCATAAGTCTGGAATAAATGGGCGGCAGCAATATGTCTTATTCTGTCAGGTCCAGCACCACCTACGGTTGTGGCATCTGTATCACTGGGGCTTAAATCGTTTCCTTTAAACAGGACCAGCTCACCACTTTCCGTACCTCCCCAAAATCTTTCAGCAATGAACGTATGGCTATAACTGCCCGGTCCATCTCCCGTAGTTCCGTAGAAATATATGGTATTGGGGGAAGTGGCGTCCCCTATATGCAAAGCCCCACTCATCGTTATGTTACCTACGCCCGTCATATCACCGCTTACATTAGCTGTACCATCAAATGACTGCCCCCATAAAGTCCTTGGGGTTTGCAATTTTTTGGCAGCCTCAGAAGAATTCTGCAAGTTTACAAAACCCGGATTAACATAAGTGCTCCACGATGGTGCTTTTGTATCCGCCCTGTATAGTGTTATATTCGTATTAGCCCCTCCGTTTCGGTCATGGCTGTATAACAGATTGGCTTGTATTATGGAATAGTTACTTCCACCATAACAATACAGTTCTATATTTTTCTTTTCCGCATCATGATAGATACGTATGTTTAGCCTATTGATATTGTATGACGCTATCAATAGACCTTCCACTACAGCCGTACCCCTAGTTTTAACAACCAACAGACCAAACAAATCACTAAAGGATGAGTGTAGCACAAAGCAAACGTCTGTCATTGTTTCCGTATTACGTATGGAGTATGTAGCTATTCTACACCATGCAGGTTCAGTGCCTCCTACCGTATATCCGTATTTTATAAGGGCGTTTGATGTGCCGAACGCATGGTATCCGTCCAACAAATCCGCACTTAGATTATCTACGGTTGTATTGCTTGAAACTATCAAAGGTGATAACCCTGTGGCAACAGTTGACATGAATCTAGGTGCTCTTACATCATTTGGAGTGACACGTAAAACCAGCTTGTTGTTATGGTCTACGACACCAAATCCTGCACTATCCGTACTACTTCCTCTAAGGTTTCCTATATACCAGTAGGTGTCATACCAGTTGAACCTTAATCCGTTTCTTATAGAAGTAAACCCACCATCATCGTTCTTGATAACTCCGTTATCTTTATAGATATTGGTAATATCACAATTTTCCACTCCCTTGAATACGATTGCGCCGGAAGTGGAAGCGGATGTAAGGGTTCCAGTCATAGTATCGCCAGCCTTTTTCACCCATCTACCGTCCAATACGGAAGTAGGGATATGACTTGCATCTATGACTTTACTTGAATCAGCCTTTTTCAATTCAGCCCACATAGCGTCAGCGTCAAGTCCTCCCTGCCCAGCCATGTCGTACAGTTTCTTTATCGTGTACGCATTAAACGTATTGTCAAGGTCTGAATCGGAGAAGGTTGTGCCGTCAGTAAGGTTTGCGAAGCTGTAAACGGTATTTACAACACCGCTGCCACCACCGCTACCACCTGTTTTCACGCCAAGAGCAGATACCCAACCGTCCGAGTAGAATCCTACCGTGTTTCCGTCTGTTCTATGCTTCACTCTCAGAGCCTTGTTTGCAGAATCGTAAACAAGTTGGGCATCTCCTATCTGTATATATTCGTTTGCTGTAAGTCGTGCTGCGGAAACGCCACCTGTAAATCCTGCTGAAACGCCATTGAGGTGTCCTTGTTTGTTTATTTGTATTACTCCTACATCTGACGTATCTCCATTAGGACGGAAATAAATCATACCCTCATTTCCATAGCTTGATATGACGGTATTGCCTGTCGTGTTACGGAAAACAGTATTTCCGCCATAAGACAGACCGATACCACTATTCATCAGAATATTCTTGGTAAATGTCTTTTGTCCCGAAATAGTCTGAGCAGTAGTCAAGGTAACGGCATCAGTAATCCCGTACCCTGCCAAAGTGGTAGGATTATCACCAACTGTAACACGCCCGTAGGTGTCTACTGTAACTTTCGTATATGTACCAGCATTCACCCCCGTGGTAGCCAGTGACAATGTGCGGTTTGCGGACAGGTTTCCACCTCCCGTAAGACCAGTTCCTGCACTTATCGTTATGGTCTTGTCCGCTTTCAGTGCAAGAAGTTCGGCTAGGTTGTCGCTTTCCGTAAGACCGTCAAGAAACGCTTCAAGCTCTTTCCATTTGTTGATGATGTTATCGGCATCGCTTCCTTCTAGGAAGTTGTTCAGCTTATTGCTTAACTGTGTTACGGTATTGTTAAGCGTGCCTAAGTCCTGTTGTCTAGCGAATGTTTCCCCGAATACGGCAGTAATGGTTTTTCCGTCAGAACTAAGTGCCATGTCTGTTACGGCATTTCCACTCCCCGACTGGGTGATGTTCTTTATACCACCACCTTCCTTCGCCATTTTCCAAATCTCGTTTATCGTGTACGCATTAAACGTATTGTCAAGGTCTGAATCGGAGAAGGTTGTGCCGAGATTGGAAAAACCATATACGTTTTTCACAAGCCCGTCACCACCGCTACCTCCGCTTCCTCCGGGAGATACGCCCAACGCTGATATCCATTGGTTTGTATAGAACGCTGACTTGCATCGTAACGCTTGGTTTACTTCATCCCATTTAAACCATCCGTTGAACTTCTGAAACGATGCAATAAGGTCATTAAGTAGCTGTTCAGAGAAAATATTTGTTCCGCTTCCCGTACCACTTCCACCTAATGTTACATTTGTCGTATTCTGTGTTGAAGCGGCCTGATTCTTCTGTGCCAGCCGTTCATAGAAAGACAGTATCTTTCTTCTTGCAATGGTGCATGAATATGACGGGAACATATTCTCCTTGGAGTATTTAATCTCCAAAGACTGTATCTGTAACTGCATATCCACTATCTGACCGTTATCAGAGAAATCGAATACGCCTATTCCATCATCCCTTACCTTTAGCATATTTCCTTCTATGAAGTCAATGAAAAGATTAGGATGCTCTGCGACAAATCCGCTAGATATGTCAAGTGAAACGGTTCGGTTCTCATGGTCATATCTTGACAGGTAGTCAATAGCCGCCTTTTCAAGCGTATTCTCAGCCATTGTCACATACGATTCGGGCATGACAATATTCAGAATGACAAATTCAGTTCCTGCTGCAATTGAAGGAGATTTACCATCCGTATAAAGGGGAAGTTTGGCATTGTCGCTATCTGTTCTGTAACATGATATTTTATATCGTGCCCCCTTGTTGAACATGGCAACATCCTCTTCCGTTTCCCCCGTATCACCGTTCACCTCACCGTAAAGAGGAATAATACCGTTTTTGTTTATCTTAAATTCCGTTCCCGTATAAGTTCCTGTACGCATACTGAACACCGCGTCCGTTACAGAAGCATATTTATAATAGAACCTGTCCTGTGAACCGTCCTGATTACCGAAATGTATGTTGCAGGTCATTTCCTCACTAAAGCCTATCTTACAGCTTCCGGCAGGAACATCGGAATCAAACGTGAACTCAACACGTATGGTGACTGTCGTATTCTGACCTTTTTCTATATATCCTACAAGAGCGGTCTTGTCGTAAGGTATTTCAAGCATACCAGTAGCACCTTCCTCTCCGATAACAACCTCTTTCAATGGAGAAGCCTGCCCCAATACACGGTTTAAAACCATACGTAGGTTAATCTTCACCTTTTTCCCTACAGCATCACTTCCTATAGGTAATATACTGAAAAGCATCTTCCCGGAGAATGTGGCAGTAACCTTTACAGGCTGGCCATAATATGCCATTGTACCATATATATCAAAACTCTCGAAATCCCTGTACTTGTCAAACATAGCATGGGGTTTGTACTGGGGCTGCACATTGTCGTTTATCTTGTCGGATGAATCACCGTCCTCATATACTTTGTACCCTAGGTTGAATCCGGGAGAGGTCATATAAATGAAGAAACTGTCACTATCATCACTCTTTATAGGAGTAGAACCGATAATCTTATCTATTCGTGTAGATGCGCTAGCACCCTCACCTGCCACCTTTCCCGATTGAGGGTCTGGTTCTCCATCCGCCTTGTATGTATCCCATTCTGGAAGTCCTGACGGGTACAGATCGCCAAGTTTTTTCCCTCTGATGGAAGGGTATATCCCACTGAACGTGTTTGATATGGTTTTTCCTCTCACACCATAGTTCTTCAATCCGTATTCGCTGTCAATATAATATCTTATATTTCCTGCGGAATCATTCGGAAGAAGGATATACGGGCAATAACGTGATTCATCGGCAGGCTTAGCGTCCTTCTTGTATTCTGGCGGAACGTTTCTGCTTCCACCTTGTGGTATGATTCGGGTTATGACGGGAGTGCTTGTATCTACGGAAGAGGAAACTTTTACAGCACCCCCACCGTCACCCTGCTTGAATGTCCAGTTTACGGACGGTCTAGCCTTATCTGTAATGGTTATTATCCCACCGTTTGCTGTGGTTGAGAAGTAATAATTGAGATAAAACTTGTCATAGAAGTTCTTCAATGCTTCAAACAGGTTGGTGCCATCGGTTATGTCAATCATATCCTCTGTCAGTTCGCCTTCTGCATCCACATTCAATGTCCATGTGCCAATGCCTGTATATCCTGCACCCAATGACGCATTGTAAGATTCTATATTCGCTTCTATACGTGCTGCAAGCTGTTTTGCATCACCCCAAAACTGGAACAGACCGCCATGAGTGTATCTTATCTTGTTTATCTCACCGCCTGTTCCGCTTACTATGTCAAGAAACGCTACATTCTGCAAAAGCACCTCTTTCCCGTAAAACAAAAGGGAGTATTTGTATTTTCCTGCTTCATTAAGATTATCTCCCGATGGGGCTTGGTACAGGATGAATGTATTACCGTTATATACGACTGTATCGTATTCCGATTCGCTCTTTGAGTTGTATGCCTTGAACTCTATCGGAACAACGGAAACGACTTCACAAGTCAATTTTCTCACTTCTTGCAAAGACGGGCTGTATGAAAAATCAGCACTCTCTGCAATGACCTTATTTCCTCTTTTAATCTGTAAAATCATTGGTCTTTAAAGAGTTGGTTGGTCAATACTGAAATTTAACGAAAATGTATAGGCGGACACAAGTCGGTCCGGGTTCTGCAAGTCCTGAACGTCCTGATAACTCATCTTTGCACCTGTTTCAAAACCCGTGCATCTTATCACCTGCTTTGCCGATTCACCCCATACATCATTCCATATAGAGAATGAAGATGAACCGTAAGGCGTACCGGGAGTGGCAGGTATCACATTGGTTATATATGAATAGAACGAACGGATATTCGTCTTTACCGTTTCCACATCTCCCAAAGCGGCAAATGTTATGCTTCCTTCCGTTGGCTGATAAACAGGCGTGACAGGTTCGTACACCTTCTGACCGTTCTTGTCATACCATTTTTCGGCATAGGCTTCCTTTCTTGTCGGCAAATCCCATAATCCCTTGCTTTCAAGTATATACAGCCTGTATGTGGCATACAAATCCTTTGCCGTATCGCTTCCTTTCTTTATAAAATATTTAGCTATAGCCATTCGTGTACATTGTTTATTAGTGCAAAAATAACAAAAATTTCTTAGAAACCATCTAGTTTTAAAAAATAATTTTCTATATTTGCATCACAATAGGTGCTTTGGATGAGTGGTTTAGTCAACGGTCTGCAAAACCGACAACAGCGGTTCGATTCCGCTAAGCACCTCAAGTGATTGGATTTTTTTTGTTCATAATCAAACTGGAACGCCCTGCCAACTGTGAAGCTAGCAGGGCGTTTGTTTTAGTCAATTATAACTTTTATCGCATTTCCGCCTGACCTTGGGGCAATGGAAACGACACTTAGGAGTGCTGTCTTTATCGCCATAGTTGCGGCAAGCTGCTGGGTGAGAACCTCCAACTGTGACTGCTGTATGGCTGTCATGTTCGTTCCTCCCGTTCCTGCCGAACCACCGTTTAACGATACCAACTGACGGAGAAGATCGCTTTGTACAACCATTTCGTATCTCATCCCGTTAAGATAGCCCAATGCCTGGTTAAATGTATTCTCGTCAACTCCTGCAATGGCATTGGACAGACCTTCCGCATTCTCTTCCGTTTCGGTAAGCATTCCGCCAAGGGCGTTGTTTATCTCATTGACTACACCCCCGGCTTCCGCAAAGGCTGATTCCAATGAGCCCATTACATTTCCTAGTATTATAAGTTCATCCTTATCTATCTTGTTATCCGCAAACATACCACCTTTGCCGTCTGCTCCGAACAGTGTGGTCTGTACCTGTTGCATTGCCTTTTCTATGTACTGTTGCTGTACCCAACTCTTAACAACATCTCTCATAACGTCTGCCACAGTGTCCTTATAAGCCTTTGCAGCATCCTCACCTTTCAGCCATGCTTCGACAAGAGCGTCACCTATCTGGCTAGCCCAGTCTTTCAAGTCAATGCTGTACAACTCACTGGCAAGTGTTTCTGAATAATATCTTATCTCATACTCCAATTCCTTTATGGTCTGTTTGTATTCTTCTATCTTTTCTTTATCATCATGTTTCTTTTTTTGTTCGGAAGCAAGAATATCCTTTTGAATCTGCAACTGTTCTTTCAGATTTGATACCTGTTGGGATGTAACCTCATCAAGTCTTTCCGGGTCTATAATGTGCTCAAATTCCTTTTCGAGCATATTATAGATATTGGTCAGTTTTTTAGCTTCAAACTGTAAGTTTTCTATATGCTTTTGAAGTCTTTTGTCATGCTGTCTGTTAAATGTAGCGATAACATCAAGAGGCATGGATATTGCCGAGCCTATCGCACCTGCAAAATCACCGCTTTTGAATGAATCCCATGATTTCTTCACGCCTTCATTCATAACTCCCATAGCTTCCGAGAACTGGTTCATTTCTCGCATAAATCCGCTCTCGGTATCCTTACCCATAGAATCCATCAAGTTAGAAACAGATGATATCACTTGCTGCATTGCTCGAATCGTATTATATATTCCTGTCACAATCCAATCAATCATATTCACGGTAGCTTGAGCATTTTGGGCAAAATTACTCATAGAGTTCCCTTGTTTTATCATATTTTGCGCAGAAGAGTAACGTGATTGAGCTTCCTGTGAAGCACTTTGAGCAGCTTGAGCGGCACTAGCATCACCTTTTTCCATTGCGTCTTTATATGCTTGAGCCGCATTTCTCATGTCAGATAAAGCCTTTTCGCTATCAGTAGTACCCTTTGATATCATAGCCTGTCCTTCTGAATACTTTTTATCAAAAAGTCTGCTCAACCCTCCCTCCATATATGTTTGTAAATCAGATTTGTTATTTTTAAATAACTTCTCAATCTGATCATCAACGCGTTTTAGCTCTTTCACATACTCTTTAGCACTTATACTACCAGAATTAAAGGCCTGGCTAAGCATTTCTTTTACTTTTGCAGCTACATTTCTTGCAGCCTCCATAGACATCGCTTCAACAGCACCGAAGAAATTCTGATAGTCTGTGGTCAGCTTGAACAAGTCCATTTCTTCACTTTTCTGCAACGCGGAAATTAAGGATGCGTTTTCCATCCCCTTTGCTCCTTCAATCTTTTTACGGTACTTCTCTCTGATGATATCAACCTGAGTATAGTAGTCACCGTATTCTGCAAGGTCATTCGCATACTGCTTTGCCATCTCACCGAAATAGCCTTTCCATGCGTCAATTATACCTTGGATAACTTGTTTCTGTTCATCACCTATATTCTTATTCCCCTTAATAGCCTCCTGTACCTGATTGATATACTGGTTCATTGAGGTGAATGAAGATGTGTCGGGCACGACAGAAACGCCAAGATCAAGATTCATTCCTGCCAATGCGGATTGCAGATTGTTATATATACCTGCTGCAAAACTTTCAGCCATGGTAGATGTGTCACCGCTGAATTGAACGGCAAGGTCTAAGGCAAGTTCGGAATCACCCGTTATCCCAAGTATGTCACTGTAAAAGTCATACTTGTTCTTGTATCTGTCAAACTCATCCGTAATCCTCTTCATCACCTTCTTGTCTGCTTCAACATAAATTTCAGAGGACAATTCGGCAGCTTTCCTTGCGTTCTTGACCGCATCCTGTGGAACACGTGTTTCCAATTCCTTTGCAGCCTTGTTGTAATTGTCAACAATAGCCTGTTTGTCATATACAATATCCACGCCAAGTTTTAACGCCTGTGAACCGTAGATGGATTCAATCTGCTTTTTGGCTTCTTCCTTACCTATGTTAATGCTCAAATCCTTGAACTTGGAATAGGCGGATTCAAGCAATGACAACCTGTTTTTCCAAAGGTCAGCAAGAGGATCTCTTTTTTTTGCTTCCTTTTTCTGCTTTTCCAGTTCAAGGTTGAATTGTTTTGCTGTTCCCGTAGCCTTTGACATCGCTTCGTTGGCAGCGTTAAACTCGCTTATTATTTGCCTTAATGTTTCAAGTTCTTCAGGGTCTACCAATCCTGTCAGTTCGTATTTATCCCCTACTTTTTTCAGTTTACCCTCTTTGGAAAATTTGTCAATAGTTCTCTGATAGTTTTCTATTGTACTTTTTGAATCCTTATATTCCTTTTTTACGGCATTAAAGAAATCTTCTACAGTCTTTATATCTGACGTTTTGATTGTTATAGTCCACGCTTTTCCTGTAATCTCGTCAAGAGATTTCTTCCATCCTGTCAATCCTGCTTGGGCTTCCCTATCATCAAGTTCAAATTGAATACGCCATCTTTCTTTTGCCAGTTCGTTTAATTTCTTTCTAGCATTTTCCCCTAATTCATTAGCTACTGCAAATTCATCAAGATGTATCTTTAATTGTTTCTGTTGCTCATCAGTAAGGTTTTTTACATCTATATTACCAAATACATCTTTAAGTTTTTTCTCAGTATATTTTGCAAATAAATTAAATGATGATTCAAGTTTTTTTACTTTATCCGTAATGCCCATCCTCAATTTCTCATACTCCTTCAACAATTCCTCACTGTCAAAATGGGTTTTGTTCTTGAATATTTCAAATGTCCGTGCATCTCCTGACGTTTCAGCCAAAGAACGTATCTTCTCTACAATAGTAGCCGCCGAAGCCCCTTTGTTTATCAGTTCGGTAAGTTCGTTTCTCCATTCCTTAGTACCCTTACCCATATTTATAATCTCCTTGGATGCCTGTACTATCTGCCCACGAAACTCTTCTATATCCTTACTTGCCGAAGTGAGTTTTACAGACGATTTCTCGTAATTTTTAAGCATACCAGAGAATGAATCGCCAAATACGCCCGTAGATGTTGCCTTATCCGCCTTGAACATTATATCCGCATTTTCAGCAGCACGTTTATAAACCTGCTCTAGTTCCGATGCTGACTTTTGCAGATATTCCACACGAGATCTCTGATCATCTATTTTCTTACTGTTTTGTACTATATATTGCCCCATATTGCCATATTTAGACAATATTCCAGTCAGTGTTTCTTCATACGTCTGCAACTGTTTCGTGTCAAGCTGTTCAAGGTTTTCCGGGGTGAGTTTATCGAAGTTTATCTTGTCAAGGTCTTTTTGCAAATCACTGTATGATTCACGGAAAGACTTTGCACTATCCTTTATCTTCTGATTGAACTCTTCCGAACGTGCAGACATAATATGAAACGCTTCCGCTACAAGTCCTGCAACAGTAAGTATCGTCATGAGCGGATTAGCCTTTATCGTAAGCCACAATGTTTTCAATGAATTTGTCAAACCGAATGTTGCCAGTTTGAATCTGTTCATCAACATTGTCGTTTTTGTCATAGACAACATTCTTGCAGCTTCCGCACCTGTCAGTTTAAGTTCGGTGACAAGAAGATGCCGTTCAGCCTGTGTCAGCATATTCGTGGCAAGAATACGTTTTGCCATCTCTGCTGACATCTTTCCCGAATTAACGGCAGCAACTATCTCTACGGCAGACAGTTTTGACGCTGTCGCTATCTTCCACCTCTCGGCAGTAGTGAGCGTTCTGTACATTGCAGCCTGTTTAAGCAACTGGGCTTCCCGTAATTTCTCAGCCTTAATTGCATTAGTTGTTGCGACAACTTCTTTACCGAGCATGGCTGTTCTAGCTAGCTGTAATCCTTTCAACGCAGCATATCCTACAGCAACACCCTCTATTGCTTTGGAGAAATATCTCCAGTTGTTCATTGCATCGGTTATGCTTCCCACAATTCCTTTCAGAACGGAATCATTCGCCTCGCCTATGTCATTCATCATAATCTTGTATGAATCGGCAAGGTTACTTACCATACCTTTCAAAGATGCGGCTTGTATTTCCTGCATTTTGTAGAACATACCACCATCTTCCGTCATCGTGGTAAACATCTCCCGAATATACTCGAAAGGAATCTGACGTGTTGATATGGCGTTGAACACATCATCAGTAGTTTGAGCCACACCTCTTACTTCTTCCAGTTTTTTTCTTAATGCGTCCAATGCAGGAATACCAGCTTCTGTCAACTGACGTAATTCCTGTCCCCTTAACACACCTGCGCTTCTTATCTGTCCATAAGCTAGAATAATACGCCCCATATCAACACCAAGACCTGCGGAAACGTCCGCAAGGCTTTTCATTGTACCGTACAATTCATTGACAGGTATCTGGAATGCTGCAAGCTGTTTGGTATATCCAACCAAATCACTGAACTGGAAAGGAGATATTACAGCAAGTCCCTTAATCTGACTGAATATCTGGTCAGCCCGTCTTGCATCCTGTATAATGGCACGTAAAGATACCTGTTGCAGCTCGAACTCCCCACGAATGGAAACAAGTTCCTGAAACATATCTCTGAAAAAGTAGAATCCTGCATAAGTCTTTATCGTATTAACAAACTCACGCATCATTCTGCTCTGCTTTGTCAGTTCCTCGGAAAACTCCTTTGAACTTGCAGCATTTTTCTGATTGGTCTGCTGCATCTTTGTTCCATAGGATGTGGCTTCGTTTACAAACTTGTTATGCTCCTGTATCTTCCTGTTTAGAAGAGTAAGGGTACGGTTATAGTTTGCATCAGTCGTATTAAGCGCATTACGTCTGTTTGTCAATTCAGAAATAAGATTGTTAGCCTGATTGATAGACGTAGGATTGATATTAAGCAATTCATTTGTTGATGTTTTTCTTAAAGATGATTGCAACTTCTCCAATCTGCCTTGCAATTTTTGAATAAGAGCGTCAGCCTTTGTTATCTGATTGCTGTTTAAAGGAACTTCAACCTTAAATTTATTCAATAGTTCAAGGCGTTTCTGTATGGCAGCAATCTTCTTGTTCAAGTCCTCAGCACTTCCCTCAGGCATACCAAGGGCAAGTCCAGACTGACCAGAAAGGTATTGTAGATACTTCTGATTGGTCTGCTGCATCTTCTTACTCGCCTGTTCCTGCTTTGATGCTTGTTTATCCATCTCCTTTGTCCGTGCAATCTCCATCTCGTATTGCTGGCGTAGAAGGTTAAGTTCTCTTTCATCGGAAATGGACAATTTAGGCGTACTGTTAGCAGTAAGGGAATATGCCGTTTTCAATCTGTTCAATTCAGCCACAAGATCATCTATCGCTTTCTTCTGACTTTCAAGATTGGCTTTTCTTGTAGCCATCCCCTTATCTCCGCCTGCATTTCCTAGGTTACGGTAAGTCTTTTCCAGCTTGTCATACTCCCTTGTCGCTTCGACAATCTTGTTTGACAACTCTTCCATCTGAACAAGTATATCCATTTTCTTGTTTGACTTACCTTTCCCTACCTTGGACGCGTTTTCATTCGCTTTGTTTATCTTATCTACAACCTCGCTAAGTTCGTCATTCATTTTGCCTATATCGGTCAACATAGGCTTGAAGGACATCTCCTGGTTAAAGGTGTCCTGCAACTTCTTCTGTATATCCTTTATCTGTTTGTCAAGACCGGAATCATCTAGCCCAATCTTAAACTTTAATGCTCCTAAATCAACATCAGCCATAGTTATTGTTTTTTAATTATTGCAAAAATAGCAAAAATAAGCACAAGAGCATGATTTACAACAAACAAAAATCCATTAATATTTTTTAACATATTTAAAATGGTATATAAAAACGATTATGTTATCTTTGCAATAAAATAATTTTTTAACTATGGCTATAGAAGAAAACAAAGTAACACTCGTTGGCGTAAATTCAGCCAGCGTAACATTCAGCAATGGAGCTAATGTGGAAAAACAATACAAGGTAAATGCGAATGTAAACGTATCAAACGGCAAAACAATTGATTCATTTGATGGTGGAGAGGTGAAATCATTGGATTCAGAAAACCAACTCGCCACATTCTATTTTAACCAAAACGGTGGTATCGCAATCAACTACAACGACCATCCCGACTTGGAAGCACAAATAGCTATCATTACTATCATCAACTCTTTCGTAACCGATGTGACAAAATATATCAATACGAAAGGAATCTCATCAGTTTCAATTTAAAACAGCAATAAGAAATGACGAACCAAGAAATGTTTTTAAAGAGATTAACTCTCTTGAATATTCCTCTATCGCTAGAAGGAAAGGAACTTCCATCAGAACTGAAAGCAAAAATCATGCTTATGCGTGTCGCTTATGACAAAGCCGCAAAAGCATTCGATGATGATATGCAGCAGGTTCTTAAAGAGATAAAGAAGGAAGGATATGACGAGCGCGCACAGAAAATCAATCACATGAAAGAGATTGACGGAAAGGAAGATGCAACAAAAGAGGAAAAGAAAGAAGCAGATGAAATCAGAAAGACCGAAGAAGATTTCAACAAGGAAACAGAAGAGCTGAATAAGGCATACTCCGAAGCATACCAAGAGAAAATGAAAGAGGAATGTGATATGAAGCCTAGATACTTCGCCTTTGAAGGATTCGCTAAAATCATTGAACTTATTGGTACTGACGGTGCAATTAAAGTGAAATGGAACTCTCCCGAAGCATTGGAAATACCGAAGGAGGAATTTATCTCGCTTATCGCAACAAATCTTGTCGATGAATAAGCCGTTTTCTATATTGCTATTTTTTTTGTTACTGTCGTGTTCTTGTTCACGCAAGCTACTTCCATCTTCGACAAATACAACTATAGTAGATCACAACACGACAGTAACGGAAAGAATAGTATGGCAATCAAAAATAATAACTCTTCCAGTAGAACACATACAACATACAACATTTGAAGATAGTTCACACTTGGAAACATCATTAGCCATATCAGACGCTAAAATAATGTCGGATGGTAAACTTTTCCATAGTTTAAAGAACAAAAAACAATTTCTACAAGATAGTATTCCATCTTTGGAAAAAGAAACGGTAGTGACGAAAGATTCTATAATAACCGTAGAGAAAATTGTAGAAGTAAAGGTAGAAAAAGAATTGTCTAAATGGCAAAAAATACTGATAAATCTTGGATACATAGGTATCGGTTTCATATTGTTTTCAGGTTACAAAATAGTCCGAAAGTTCGTGTAACTTTCGGGCTTATTTTATTTATCTACTGAACTAGGAGCCGGACCACTATCCTTTTTCATCCGAATAATCACAGGATCGGTAATATTGTGATAATATCCGTCTGTATGCTTATACACGATAGGTAATTATATACAATTAATTATACACTTATATAAATACCTAACAATTTTTGTTTCTACATACCGCTGGATTTTATGAATATAGCTCTCATGCTTAAATTTGTCCATTGATTTTGCCCAGATTGTTGTGCTTGTAAATTAACACGAACCATTTTAGATATACCTGTAACAAAATCTTCAAAGGCAGATCCAACGGTTACATAAACAGTCTTAGTTTCTTTACCAGAAAGTATTATGTCTGATGTCATAGGATTCATGTCTATTCCTGTAACAAACTCAGCATTATAATATCTAGATACAGAATCGCTTCCACCTGAATTAAGAGTACCGTTAACTTCTATACGAAATCTATATTGTTTGGTTATGTTAGTATTCCCCTCTCTTTTATTAGTAACCGTAAACTTAAATAAAATATTTGAATATTTAGTATAGATATCAAACGGGTTACTAGGATTTATGCCAGCAGTAAGATCATGCCAATTCATTTGACCATAATATGCAATACCGTTAAGAAGAGCAGATATTAAAGGTTCATTTACTATTCTAAATATCATAACAGGATAATTGTCATTATCCCAAGGAATAGGAACGCTCATAGGATATGATTCATCTCGTAGGTAAAAAAGTGCATAAATATTTCTCCCAATATCAGATTCAGAAAATCTAAATTCTATTTGAGCACCCATTCCTCCGTTTTCAATAGGCGTACTAGCCAAAATAGTTCTTATAACAGCAGGAACAGGCATAGTAGTAAGCGGATTTTGATAATACAAATCAACAGCTAATTTAAGTTTAGAAACCGTATGGCTTAACGCATAATCCAAATCACTAAGGACTATACTATTGTCTGAAACTTTCGTATAACGTACTTGATATAAATATACCGTCTGAGCTTGATAATTTACTGTAACAACATCATCTTTAATTACGCGCGTCCTTAAAAACGTTTCCGCATTATGATAATACCCATCAAAATCCAATAGCCTAAATGGTTCGCTATTTCCACCTCTTGGAGGCTCATATTCATAAGATGTATTATTTTTGTAACTAGACAATACATCCCCATTGACATTTACGTTCAACCCGCAATTAGCATTATTATCACCTTTCCACCAAGTATCTAATTTTGAGTTTATAGCCACATCAGCATATCTTACAGGCTTTTTCTTACTCCATTTATTTATTTTCCCATGCGTATTTGCGCACGCATATCCCAAATCATATCCATCACTAGTAGCACCGATACCTAGAGTAGGATATACATCACCACCCAAATTAATAGGAGCAGTGATTTTACCATTAGAATGACCCATAGGCTACACCTCCACAAATTTATTGCAGACGATATTGCCGCCCATTGTCAAACTACCCGTCACACGTACATCGCCATCAATAATTACAGCTTGTGACAAATCAAACTCTTCTGGTACATCACTACCATCTAAGGCTATTATCTCATAAAGCCCCTCTGTCGGGCTAAAGCCCCTCTGTCGGGCTAAAGCCCCTCTGTGCTCCCTCGCTTTGCTTCGGTCGCACACCAAATTTCCGTTTACAAACAAATTAATCTTCATAAATATTGTTTTTTAAATATTTCGCAACGCTATCCATTACACACTCAACACACCAACCTAAAAGGTATGCAAAGTGCTCATCCTGCCCATTTTTATACCCCATTGATATATCACAATAATCAAATACATTACATACAAAATGAGATGATTCATGAGCAACAGTGTTTACCCCTATACCATTATTAGATAACCAAATAAGTACACCTAAATTATTTGTACTTTTTTCCCTTACAAAAATAGTCATGCCTTTACAGCCTTTAATTTCATCTTTAGATATATCTATCGGGTCATGATTATGTTGAGTGAATTTTCTATATATTTTCCCCCATTGGTCATCTCCCACTGCAACATACAGTTTAAGGGGATATATTTTAGGATCGTATTTTGTTATCATCGCAAAACATCTTTTAGTAATATATCGGGATGCTCTTCTTTAGGTTTAGATTCTTTGAATCTATATATAAAGCCACTTGCATCCTTGTTAGCTTCCTTATATAAATCTTCTGTAAGAGAAGCCTTGTACAACTTAACTTTCTCTTCAAAATGATAATCAAGTTTAGGCTGGTCCATTATTACTGCCTGTATATAACTCCATGAATATTTCCATAGCAAAGCCCAGTCCTTGATTATCATCAATCCTCCGAATAGCCTTAAATCTCCTCTGAATTGGGGGAAATCTTTTTGGATAGATCCTCGTGAGCCGATTTTGCATCGAGAGATAATTTCATGGCATCCTTCTTGCTTAATGTCGCTGTCGTATCTATCAAGAACGCTAAACGGATTGTATTTGTAAAAAAATCACTTACATTAGCCCCCTCCACGATGGCTTCTATCAACGGAGTTAGTTCCTTATGGTCATAGTGCCTGCTTAACCACCAAGCGTATATACGTCTTGCAAAAGGAATTATCTCAAAAAACCAATAGTTATTCAATACTCCTGCCGCTGCAACTTTGTACGGAATAGATGCGTCATTTTTCATAATTGCAATCATTTCCTTTTTTGCTGTATCTGGATTGATAATATCACGTATCAGCAGCTTATCCACAATATAGTCATATGCACCCAGTCTAAGACCACGCACCTTGAATTTCTTATTGCCAACCATAACCTCTTTGTATTTATGAGTGGCAAACTTCTGCATCTTTATCTGATCATCTAAGTCAGGTTGTTTCCAGTTGAATATTCCCATTTTTAAACTAACTTGAACGGTTTAATCATTAATTTTCCTTTCACATCTACCTTTGATATGTTCTTTGGAGTATTTGTATAAACAAATACCCTTGTATATTTAGACGATACAATATCAAGTTTGGCATCGTCAATCAAAGAAACATGAACTATGCTGTTATCAAGCGCAACAAGGCTTACACGGCTGTTATCCTTGACATACATTTCTCCTATACCGAAATCGTTGAATGTGACAACACAATCACACGAACCATTAAAAATAGACCATTTAGGATTGCTTATGAAAAGATTGGTATCATCAACAAAGATATTAAACTTCTCCCTAACACCAGCAAACTCCTTCTTGATTATTTCATTTGACGGGAACCTGTTAAATAGGCAGAAGTCAATGCCTCTGATATATTTCTCGCATAATTCATATTTGTCCGGGTTTCCCCATCCATTTGTCCATTCCTTACACAGTCCAAGGCTTATAGCTTTTAGCTTTAATTTATCAGACAATTCTTTATCTGTCATGGTGTTAATTTTTACAGCAAAAATACAACAAAGGTTAATAAAAATCAAACACAATCAGTTAAAAAACAATAAAAGCCGGACGAAAACGCCCGGCTAATAATTCATCACCCGTCTACATCAAGCATCCACTCCCGAATTGTCAAGTTCGAGAACCATCATGGTTTTCAAATACTGAGTGTTAACTTCCAATGCTGTCACAGTAACGGAGAATCCAAGATATCCAGCGTTACTTGGAGCACCTGTGAAGCTGACAGCCCATGATGCCTTCGGGAAGAAGATCATACGGTCACCAGTACCGTTGATAATACCGATAGGACGTACAAACTGCTTGAATGAGCTTGCACCAAACGCTTTCAGTTTCTGAGAAGTTCCCTTACCGAAAGCATCAACAGTATCAGTTAAACTACTTAATTCCAACTCAGCCTTTGCTTCATTTCCTTGCGTAAAGAAAGCGAAAGCGGCTTTTGAAGTGGACATACCTGTAAAGGTAAATGCCATAGTACCCGGTGTGATATTCTGGAATACGGTAGCACCCTGCTCGTTCTTTGTTTCAGAAGTGTCAGCGTCAGTACCAGCGGATTCCGTAGTACCAGATTCAATATTGGGAAGAATCTTCGGATTCTTAAAACTTGAATATTGAGTTTCATCGGTAATCTCAATCGCATCAAATGTCAAAGCAGCCGACTGCCCGTTCAAGTAAGCAGGGCTGGTGTCTAAATTTACTCGTGCCATTCTATTTTCTGTATTTAAAAAGTTATTGTTAATTGTTGAGAGCGTATCTACCGATGCGCCTCCACTGTTTTTTCTCACGTTTTTCATGCAGCTAATCCTTTGAAATATCAACATTCAACAGGACGGACATATAATAGAACCCAACCCCGTCAAACATTGGTGGTAAAACATTAAATATCTCGAAATGAAGCTGCACAGTCTTTTGCGGGAACAGTTCTACCATTTTCTCACTCAACGCATCCATGACAGACGGATATACGTTCCCGGGCAATGCCCTTACAAACAGAGTAACCGTAGCCATTGTTTCGCCTTTCCCGAAGTGACCGTAGGGGCCGCTCTCGGTATTGCTGACAATTCTTGTATTGTTGTTTACGACAATAAAACTAGTTACCTTATCATCAACACTTGCAGGACGCTGCACCTTATATACATCGTCAGCAATCTTCTTGTCCAATACAATATTGTACAAGGTGGTATTTATTGTTGAAGGATTAAAGTAGCCCATAACTTCACTTAAAATATTTGTTTAACATATTAGCTGCAATTTTCTTAAAAACCACAGTATATTTACCCCCTTTTAAATCTGTCTTTGTCTTAATCCAAGAATCTGAAAGAACGTTCAACAGGTGATAGTTCTCCACATACTTGGCATAATACATGACAGCAGCGACAACCAGTTCATATTTTTCAGAACCATCGGATTTATAACTGTTGAAGAAATCTTCGGCAAGTTCACGCCCCCAATACTCGACATTGTTACGTTTCCTAGGCTCATTTGCAACTTTCGTTGCATTTGCCCACACAATCTTCTTTAGGACCCCATCTTTGTAAATGCCACATCCATAACTATCTTCAAGATTGAAAGTTTGGTTGGTAAAGCCCTCCAAGTCTTTTATATCATCCATGATATTCGTGGCAATATACTCCATGAACTGCATGATAGAAGCATCCAAGGCAAGCTGGACATTACTACCAAACTCTTTCAATACTTTATCGTTGTTATTTGCCTGCATTTTTTGTACTTGTCTTTCTTGTTACTGGTTTACTCAGTTTCTCAATCTGCTTTTTTAGCAAATTTCGATCATCTTTAGCGCATTTCAGTTCTGTTTTAATATCATTCAGTTCATTGTAAAGCTCCTGTATCTTCTGATAAGCATTGTGGAGAGATTGCTGATAACTCAAAATTTCCTCTTGCGCCTTCTTCAACTGAGCACCCTGAATAGCAAACCCCTTCTCAAGATTGTCCAAGGTAGAAGAATCAATTTCAGTTTCCATCTTTTCCTTCTTCTGCTTAAACATTAACATTGAAGTTAGAAGGGTTATGCCATTTGTACCCAACAAAGCAAGTATTATTTCCGTCCAATTGATTGTCATAGTATTCTAGTTTTCTATTTGGTTAAAGTATATCACCGTACCAAATTCCATATTGTTAAATGGAGGTTTCTTTATCTCACGCCAACTATTGCTGTTGTCCGAAAACGGATGGTTGAAATTCTGCCAATCCAACAGACACCCGGAAGGTATGGTTACATCGTTATCTTCTAGGTAGGCGGCATATTCGGATTTGTCAACATCATTCGTTTCCGAACCTGTGTCCTTTTCCTGTATGTTTGCCCTTCCTTCGTATATCATCTCCCAATATGGGGTAGTCTGATATTTATCCGAACTGTTCTTGTTCTGATAAATTCTAACCATATCAGGAAACATATCCTCACCTAAAATACTCTTTCCCATACTACCATCTTAATCTAGTTATTTCAACATCTGTTCCAACATCCAAATTCAAACCCCATTTGGCGTATAAATCCTTTGCGCGTTGCTCCAATCTTTTCTTGTCATTGATAGAAATAGTCTTGCTTGTGTCGGTAATTGACCAGTTTCCGGCTTTCTTTGTCTTTCCCTGTATCGTTGAAGGGGCAGTACAAACAATGAGCAACAAATCAGCATAAGCCAAATCCTTCTTCATCTCAGACGTTTCACGGCTATCATCAGACAAACGGAATCCCCATTTCTGGGCAACACTGATATACGATGTGTTTTTCAACTCATAGTCAATCTGTGCTTTCAGATATTCACGCATAGACATATAGAAATATGCTTCTACCTTCATGTTACCCTTTGCTGTTATCTGAGGGGTAACTTGAATAGTGAACGGATTATCCGAAACTTTCAGTCTATCCTCCGGCTTCAATGTTTCATTGTCGGCAATAAGCCAGTATCCGAACTCTACACTTTCTTCGGGAATAGCTTGGAGCGTGAGAGTATCTCCAATGAAATACTCCCCTGCGCCCTTTGCTGTGCCTTCGCCATTTATATCAATAATGACCTTCATGGTTCAACTTTTTACAATCCCGTATTTGACTGTTCGTCAACCTTCATGATGATAAGGTTGTTCGGATTCTTCATCACAGGACACGCCCACAATTCACCTGAACTCTTCTCAGCATACGGTTCAGAAGAATACTGATGCAAGAACGCGATACGTCCGCCTTCCAAAGAAGAAATACGTACAGCCGGGTTGGTATCCTGCAAATACATTGACGGTGAGTTCTTGATACGGAAGAACTGACCGCTCTGAACAAGAACAACGGTATTCTTTTCAAAAGACGGTTTGGCGTCCTCAATCACACCAAGTTTGTTCCATTTTGATTTTTCATCAACAGGAATAATCACAGGAATAGAGAACACCTTCATCAGCACATCAACAATCTCCTGATTGTTCATAGGATAGATTGTAGTAGATGCTGCGGCAGGAACAAGACGAGCCTGTACTGCTGCTGTAACTTTCGGGTGCATCAGGAAGTTGTCATACAAATCCTTGGACATTTCAAAGTGATCGTATGGAACACCATCATTGTCGGCAATCTTACACATTCTTTGAAGGTCTTTAATAGGATCAGCGTTCTCGTTCGGTGTCCAGTCTGTATCGCTAAACCATTTCTGTTTCAACGCTTTCAACTTGTGTTTTGCAGGAACACGATAGTCAATCTGAACAGGGATTGAGTTGGTACCACTAGCTGTATAGTTAAGCATACCTGTAGAAAGAGCCTGATAAGTCATGCAGTTCAACTCGGTATGGAAACCTTGGATACACGCTTCCATCTTTGTGTACCATTTCTCACGGATCTTGTCAAGCAATGCGCCTTGCGGAATGTCAAGTTCATAGAACTCCTGAATATCGGTTTCCATAAACTGAATGGCGTGACCCATCTTCGGAATACGGCCCGAATACCATTCAAATCCAGTAGTGTCCATGATAGGCTTTTCAGCCAAAGGAGCAAGCATCACAGGACGGGTAGCCTGTGTGTATTCGTCAACCATGACATTCCATGATTTACTCATCTGAGGAACATCCCAATCTCCGTAGCTTCTCCAGTTTTCGTTATCAAATTTCTGATTGGCATAATCCATAAGTTCCTGCATCTCCCCAGAAAAATGCCAATCATAGAAACTAAATGTCGATCTTTGCATAAAACAAAAAATTTTAATTAATTATACAATGTGTAACGGAAAACGCAAGGATATGATTCATCATCCTTCATCGCCTTTTTAATTGCCGGAGCTACTGGCGGAATACGTTTTTCCAAAATCTCACTTGTCACCATCCATGCACCGTTGAAAGGATAGAGAGTGGCACCGGGAATGGTGTCAACATCATAAGGCAGGATAGCATTAGGAATAACCTTGAATTTTGCGCTAGCACCAACCTGTGTAACTTCAACCAAAATATCGGTCAATTCCAATTTACCTGCATCCCCGGACAATGTAAGGATGTCATATTCGTCATGAGACGAATCAATAGCGTTAATGGTATAACCAGTTGTAGTACCTGCGGCAGTAGTAGGTGCTTTACCGACAACCATGCCAACCTTGGCAACTGTATTACCCATGATTTTTTCAACTTTTACCGTAGCACCAGAATCCGATTTCTCGTACATTCTGAATGAATAGTGAATGTCACCGCCATTCTGCTTTGAGGAATCACATTTAATCATGGTACCAGCCGGAAGTTTGTTCCCAACTGTAGGCATACGTTCTACTGGAACGTTACATCCTACCAACAGTACGTGCAAAGACGTATCATTAGAAAAGATATGTCTTGCGCCACCAATCTTACTATAACTTGTTGCAAGAACTCCTGCTTTCATAATTAAAAAAACTATTTGTTAATTTTACTGTAATATCGGCTGACAATGTTGTTTTCCTTGTTAGCCTTATCTTCTTCTCTCTTTCTATCTATGAATGACTTTACATCGCTAGAACCACCCTTGTCAGAGATGAAAGGATTAATGCCATCCTTTGTGTATTTAGTACACGTTTCATTGTACTTTCCCTGTATTTTCAGAAGAATGCTTGTATCTTCCTCTTCGGGCGAAATCTGAATGTTCTCAAAAATGATGTTGCGCAACAACTCGTTAGGCATACCCGCTTCCGGGCGTTTAATCAAATCAGACAGCTTCTTGCGCTTTTCAGTTACAATCTGCTTCTGCTTTTCCTCCTGCTCTTTAGCTTCAAACTCTTTCTTGAACTTTTCAAACTCTTCAAGTTTAGCCTTAACATCATCGGGCAACTCAAACGGTTTCGGTTCGGGTGCTGGTGTCGGTGTAGGTTGTGGTTGCGGTGCTGGTGTCGGTTGTGGTGCAGGATGTGATTTTTCCCATTCCTTTTTCAAGTTGGATATTTCCTGTTCCTTGATTGTATCCCACTCTTTGCGCTTATCAGACGCAAACGCTCTTACCTGACCTGCCACTGTGTTCTTTAAATGATTTACAACACTTTCATTCCAGAACTTTTCCGCATTTTCCTGCGGTGCGAACGCTGAGAACTCATTAATTGTCTGTTCGATTGTACGATCTGTAATAACGGAGCTACTTTCTCCCAACGCATTCTTGATACCTTCAAAAATGACTTTTACATTTTCATCCATATACTATTTATTTTTTATGTGATTCATGCACAAGACCTTTGCGCACAGTAAGTACCTCTTACTGATGCAAATGTAGTTAAAAAATGTGTATAAGCAAAAAAATATTTAAAAAAATATTATATTTGCGGGATACATAGAAAACGATGGAAGAAATTGACTTAAAATACCGAGGATTAAAGACTAAGGATGTTGTCAAATCGCTGAAACGATATGGCAAAAGGGGAATCATACCATATAAAAGCCTTGATTTCGTCCAAAGATATATAGAGGACAGAAGAAGCAAGGGGTACAAGGTAAATATGCTTGCCCCACAGAAAGGTTCACAGGAGGCATTTCTAAGGAACAGGGCAGGGATAAAGATACTTCACGGAAATCGTGGAGGAGGAAAATCCGTATGCCTTGGAATGGATATACTGAGTTCATGCAACCATCCGTCATTCTCCGCACTCGTTTTCCGTAAGGACAAGACATCCGCAGAAAAAGCGGACGGTATTCTTAAAGTGGTTTCAAAGATGGTTGAACCTTATGGTGAGTATATTGATTCAAAACGCCTTTCAAGACTTGACGCAGGAGGTGAAATACGGTACGATTATTTCGGTGATGCCTGCCTGTCTGGAGAAAAAGGCGTAAGCGAATTTAAGGACAGACAACAGGGTGGTAACGTTGTCAAGGTGGCGATAGACGAGTGCTCACAGGCAACAGAACCTATCATAAACTACCTTCAAACGGTATTGCGTTCATCATCAGGACTAAGAACAAGTCTTATAGGCGCGTGCAATCCAAACCCGTACAGCGATTTCTGGAGAGCACTGGTATCATGGTGGGTGGACGATGACGGAATAGCAATTCCAGAAAGATCGGGAAAAGTAAGATATTTCTTTCAATATGGAGATACTATACATGAAACAGCATGGGGTGACAGCCCACAAGAAGTATTTGCTCAGGCAAAAGATTATATCATCGCAAGATTCGGTAAAAATACCAAAATTGACGAAACAAACTGTAAAAGATACATCAAGAGCATAACCTTTATAGCTTCCGGGCTGGAAGATAACAAGATACTTATGGCTTCCAATCCAGACTATCAGAAAAACCTTGGAGGAACAGCACAGGAAGTATCCATAAACGCATTAGGTTCATGGAAGCTGATAAAAGGGGGAAACGAGTGGATAACCCGTGACGAAATGGAGGAAATGTTCTCATCTCAGCCTGTGTTTGACGATTATTTTGAATGTGCTACACTTGATATAGCATACGGTCTTGGTGACGTTTGTGTAATGGGGCACTTCATAGGACACCACTTACAAGACCTAGAATGGTCAAACACATTAAAGCCTAGGGATTTGAACCGATGGGTAAGAAACAATCTACGAAAATGGGGAATCGGTGAAAACAGACTGGCATTTGACGGTCTTGGAGCACCTACATTCCGTGACGCATTTCCCGAAAGCCTTGCAATACTTAGAGGCGTTCCAAAAAGACTAGACAAAAGCAAGGATGATCAACCTGTAAGATTCTATTTCGATCTAAGGGCACAGCTTGCCGATGAAATGGTAACACGTATAAAAGGAACAAACCTAGGATATTGCGGATTCAGTATAAACCCGGAACTTCTCGACAAACCGTATGTAAACAAAACAATACGGGAAGCGTTGATGGACCAGAGAAGAGCAATAAGACGTGACGTGGAAAGGGAAAACGGGAAACTAAGACTTCTGAAAAAGCAGGAAGCAAAAAAGATTGTAGGATGCTCACCCGACTTGATAGAAGGAACATTTTTATACAGGACATATTTTGATATATGCGATGTAATGATTGACATACCTAACGATATAATGGATGAATTAAAATATTTATAGGCAATTAAATACTAATTTACACATATTTAACTAAATTAGTTATGTTATAATTTAATTTATAGTTATATTTGTGACATGAAACGAGCATATAAATATAGACTTAATCCTACTCCTGAGCAGATTGTTTTCTTCAACAAATCTTTCGGGTGTTGTAGGTTTGTGTATAACTATATGCTCGGTAAGCGTATAGAAGCGTATCAGCGTGACAAGACGAAGATAGGATGGGTTGAACTGGCTAAGATGCTTACAGAACTTAAAAAGGAAGATGGGAAGGAATGGCTTTCGGAAGTATCAAACGAGTGCCTACAACAATCCATAAGAAATATGGACAGCGCGTTCGTGAAGTTCTTCCGTGAAAAGACAGGCTTCCCAAATTTCAAGGCGAAGCATTACAGCCGACAGTCATACAAGGCTATAAATTCGGTGTCTGTTGACCTTTACAACAACAAGGTAAGACTTCCAAAGATCGGATGGGTTAAATTCTTTCCGAACAGAAAGTTTGACGGTAAGGTATGTTCTGTCACGGTAAGCAAGACACCAACAGGTAAATATTTCATTTCTGTCCTTGTTGACGATGGAAAGGAAATACCTGTAAAGCCTGCTGTCAGATATGATACGTCTATCGGTATAGATGTCGGTATAAAGGATTTTGCAGTTTGTTCGAACGGTGATGTGTATGCCAATCCCAAATATCTTGAGAAATCGGAAGCAAGGCTAAAGGTGTTGCAAAGAAGATTCTCAAAGACAAAGAAAGGCTCCAACCGAAGAGAACGGGCAAGAAAAATCCTGGCAAGACAGTATGAGAAGGTTTCTAACCAACGCAACAATTTCCTGCATCAAGTCACATCAAAGATTGTCCGTGAAAACCAAACGATAATCATTGAGGATTTGAATGTAAATGGTATGTTGAAAAACCACCGTCTTGCAAAATCCATATCATCCGTTTCATGGAGCGAGTTTTTCCGACAGCTTGAATACAAGTGTGAATGGTATGGACGCAACCTTATACGTATCGGACGTTTTGAAGCAAGTTCCAAGACGTGTATATGCGGATACGTTAATAGTGAATTGGAACTCAGTGACCGTGAATGGGTTTGCCCGAAATGCGGAAGGCACAATGATCGTGACATTCTCGCTTCGGTGAACATCAAACGGTTCGGACTAATACCACCCTTGGTAGAAGGGGTTGGGGACGTGGAGTGGTCGGCAGTAGTCGGGGCAGTGAAGCGTCAATATGTATATGTATAATTACCTGTATATAATTACCTATTTATAATTACCTATGGAAATTTTAAAATTAGACGTTTTATTACGAAAAGAACCTTTCAAAGTGGCACTTCCGTCAAGAGGTGACGATGGGAGAGGTGGAGGAACAAAGAAAAAGCCAAGACGCTCCACTTTGATATACAAATATCTGTCACAGGATGACTTTCTAGCACAATGGGATACATCAGGACACTATATACACAACAGACCCGACTGGAAAGACAGTATACCGTCAGACGAGGATGCCACATCATCGGATGATGAAAGCGCGAATGTAGGTGCTCAGAAAAGAAAAAAGAAATTGGCATCAACTCCATACGTACTGCAAAGACGAGCATTTCCTCTTCAAAGGATGATACACAAGAAAAGGGTATCACACCTATGTACCAATCCTCTTAAATTCCAGATAAAGAAAAGCGCGTCAAACCAGCAGAACAGGGATAAGCTGACAACATACAAGGAATACTGGACTGATTCTCTCATGGAAACAGCCAAGTTTGAACTTATAAGCGAAGCCGGAAAGGTAGGGGATGCTGCCATATATATATATAAGGATAAGGACGAGATAAAATACAGGTCTTTCAGCTACTCAAAAGGAGATATACTGTATGAACATAAAAACAGAAGAGGGGAAAGAATAGCTTTCGCAAGGGAATATACAACCACATATATCTCGGCTGATGGAGAAGAGCATACAGACACACTTGTCGATGTATGGACTAAAGATGAGTTTTACACGCTTGATTCCAACGGAGATATAGCAACGGATATTGACGAAAACGGAAATATCATACAACTGCATCAATTCCATAACCTGGGATTTATACCTGTAGTATATCTACGGCTTGAACTTCCATTTTGGGGGGCAGTACAGGACTTGATAGACGATTTCGAGTTCTTAATGTCAATGATAGGAGAATACAACACACGACAGGCATTCCAAATGCTACTTATCAAGACAAACGGAAGAATAAACATTCAAAGAAACGGACTGGGAGGAACTTCCATTTTACGTGTAGGAGCAGAAGATGATGCACAATTCATGGGTAAAATGGACGCTTCAAACTCACTGTTCACTGAGATAGATAACATATACAACGGGATACTTGACGGAAGCGGTGTTGTTCCGCCAATGCAATCATCATCAGGTGACAGACCTACTGGAACAACGGCAATGTATTATGAGCCGGAAATGGAATGGGCGAGAAGTGATGCACAAATGATGAACACAGCCATAAATGACATGGCCAATATATTCAAATACTATGTAGGAGTAATGGAAGGTGACGCAACAGGTTATAACGCTCTAAGAATAAACGCTACCATAGAGCCATACTCATACATAGACTTCTCTGAATGGAACAATACACTCGTTCAACTTGTAAACTCCCGAATAATATCATTACAGACAGCAAGAGAAGAAAGCGATTTCTCAGCAAATAACGAAGATGATAGAATGGACGAACAAGACAGAAGATTAAACGATATGGAAGCTAGGGTGGTGATAGAAGAAAACAATGAAAACAACGAAAACAACGAAAACAGCTAAACTATGGGAAAATTTACAAACTTTCTAAGAAAAATCAGAAGGGCATTGGACTATATATGCCTTAACAATTTAAGAGTTGACGGAATGGAACACCTCATTGCAGGAATACTTGTAGTAAGCATGGCGCAATGGTTTTTCTCCGTATGGACAGCAATAGCACTAACCTTGTTCATTCTTGTAGGAAAAGAAATCGTCTACGATAAGTGGCTTAGACAAGGAGTGCCCGAATGGAGAGATGTATTCTGGGGAGCAGTAGGGATGGTGCTTGGATTAATGTGAAAAAAAACACCACAAAGTTTTTATATATCAAAAATTATTATTTACTTTGTGGTGTCTAAACTTAATAGCGGCACGAGCCGCATACATCGGCTTTTTTTTGTGCCCATATATAACGTGTATATCATTACAAAATATATACTGCACCGTGTCGGGATGTAGAAATACTCTCGGAGTTTTGCTATTAAGACTTAGACAACACGTAGTGCAGTTTTTTTTATTGTCTAAAATAATAGCTATGTTAGAATTAATCTTATCTAAAAAGAGTAGCGAAAGCGAAATCAAATCGTATTTCAACGCAGTTCTTGAATTGTCAAAGTCTGACAATGAGTTCCCAATCAATCTTGATGAAGTATGGATGCTTGTTTATGGCAGGAAAGAGGAAGCTGTAAGAGCACTAACTTCAAGTGAACAATTTATAGAAAATATTGATTATCAAGTTTTACGCAAGAATGCGGAAAACCAAAAAGGCGGAAGACCTACAAATGAATACAAACTTACCGTTTCCTGTATGGAGTTTTTTATTGCTCGCAAAGTACGTCCAGTTTTTGAGGTTTATAGGCAAGTATTTCACAAAGTGGCAAAGCATGAACTTTCCCGAAAGGAGCTTGCATTAATGGTTATACAAGCCGAAGAGGAAAAAGAACGATTGGCTTTGGAAAATAAAAAGGCAGCAGAAACAAATAGAAAAACTACAGCCGAAAGCAGACTTTGCAGACGCAGCTTTCAAAAAAATATTGTTTTCGTTTGGTAGCTTAAGGAATTGTTGTACCTTTGCAGTGCTACAACTTACTATTAAATATGCCAATGGGATTTTTTATGCCCGTAAGGAAACTTATATATTAAAATATAGGCAGACGATATCCGTGTATCATCGCCCAATGGCAATGGTAGGTTGTAGCAAACTAGGATATTTGTCTGCTTTTTTATTTAATAACAAATAATTTCATTTCATGCTACAACCAAATGAAATCTATTTGAACGGGAATAATAGTACCGTACAGATTGCGTCAGCTCACGAAACGAGCAAGACTTTCTCCTATAATGGAAACGAAGTACTTTTTGACATCAAAGATGATGTTATGGTTAACGCCACACAGCTTGCTAAAATCTACGGAAAGCGTCCCAATGATTATTTGTCCTTACCTGCTACAAATCAATTAATTAACGCAATTACAAGAAAATATGGTATTTCTGAAAATCAATTAGTTATATCAAAGGCAGGTTCATCACATAACGGAGGTGGTACTTGGATGCACAGATTAATAGTAGTTGATTTCTGTCAATGGTTAGACATTGATTTGAAACTGTGGTGTACTGAAAAACTTGATGAGTTGATGCGATACGGCATGACCGCCACGCAGCCAACGCTTGAGCAGATGATAAACAACCCTGACCTTGTTATCAGTCTTGCCACACAGCTAAAGAGCGAACGGGAGGAAAAGCAACGATTGGCATTGGAAGTGCAGAAGAAGGAACAAGAGAAGCAGACTATCATAGAGGAAGCAAAGCCAGCCGTAGTATTCACGGAATGTGTAACAAGCTCGTCTACCAATATTCTCATAGGAGATCTTGCGAAACTTATCACCCAAAACGGATATAAGATTGGAGAAATAAGGCTTTATGAATGGATGGTAGAGAACAAGTTCCTTATCAGAAGGCAGCGATACAGCAGATCGAAGAATAAATATATAAATGACTATATGCCTACACAGAGGGCGGCAGAAATGGGATTGTTCTTCGTTAAAGAAAGACCGATAGTATCGGGTGAAAATCCCATTTTTATAAAACATACCTGTTACGTTACAGGTAAAGGTCAGGTGTATTTTCTGAATAAGTTTAAATCTTTAATGGCTGCATGATCATGGAAATAAAAATGAATAATAGCTTAACATTTGATGAAGTAGCAGATAAGTTGGGATGTTCAGTGGAGGATCTTCAAAAAATAGCCTTCAAAAAAATATTGTTTTCGTTTGGTAGTTTAAGGAATTGTTGTAACTTTGTGGTGCCAAACAATAGTAAAGTATTCTTTCTCCGTAGAGCACGGTTATAGCTCACTATATTAGCTGGGCTTTTTTTTATGCCCAATCGCTTGTATGAAAATACACGGCTGTCTTTCCTGCGTAATATTTCCTCTTCGGAGAAAATCTTACTATTGTTTGGCGACACGGGAAATGGCAGCCGTTTTTCTGTCTATAATTATAATGCCAAACAATAGTAAGTATGGAAAGTTTAATTCCAAATCAAAAAGGTATGACCTCCCTTGAAATAGCAGAGGTCACGGGTAAACAACATGCCCATGTTATGCGTGATATTCGCAATCTATTATCGCAAGGTGTAGCCGAATCCAATTTTGGATTGGGCTCATACACAGACGCTAACGGTCAAGAAAGACCTCTATTTAATCTAACTCCGAAAGGTTGTCTTATTCTCGCTTCGGGCTACGATGCAGTTCTACGTGAAAAAATCATAGACCGTCTTGAATATCTCGAAAATGAGAAAAAGGCTATCCAAACTCCGCAAACCTATCTTGAAGCCTTGGAAGCTTTGGTAGCTTCTGAAAAGGAGAAAGAACGGTTGCGCATTGAATCGGAGCAACAGAAAAAGCAAATCGAACAAAAAGATGCCAAGATTGCCAAAATTCAGCCCAAAGCGGATTTTGCCGACAAAGCCTTTGCGATGGAAGGCAAATGTGATATAGGACAGGCTGCCAAGATACTCGGCTTACCATTCGGACGAAATACCTTGTTCAAGAAACTTCGTGAAGCAGGAGTATTCTTTGCTAACAGGAACGAGCCAAAACAGAAGTATATTGATGCTGGGTATTTCGAGATGAAAGAAAAGCCTATTCCAAGAGAGAATCACCCAGGTTTTGTTGTGATGGTTGTTCTATGCACACAAAAAGGTCTTGCATATATCAATCACCTGTTTGGCGGGAAACCGTCTGATGGAAAATTAGCGAGAATAGTATAGCACTATACATCTGTTATTACTAAAAAACAAGGAGCGACAAAAACATCGCTCCTATATTTCCTTTAACGTATAATTGATCACTTTATCGTAACCCAAACCTGTTCGCCACGCTTTATCGAATTGTCAATCAATTTGTTCAACTTGTCAGAAGTATAGCGTGATTCGGTAAGCCTTCCTTTTGATGTATTGTTGCCTACAAGGATACATCCGGCAGAATCCTTTGCTGTATTCCCAGCGTGAAAAAGAATACCCTCAAAATGAGGAACATTCAACAATCTTGGCATATTACGTCCGAATTTTGGGGACCAGTTGTATATCACCTGGTATCTACCGTAAGGGATAGCAGATTCAGCATAAACCTTCTTCTCGTTTCCATCAAACACTCCGTTCTTATTCACGTCAACAACACGATCTTCAAGCGTATTACTGAAAAACTCACCATCAATATACAAACGCCCTATAGTATAATCAGGCTTACACCATTTTCTTTCTACTAATAGTTCCATGATTTTTTATTTATTTATACATTGCAAATATACAAAAAAGTATTATATTTGCAATGCAGTAATTAAGATAGTTGATCTTTAGATGTGCAGATTTAACTGCAAAAGGCATTAAACGAACTAACTAGCAGTAATATACTGCGTTTTTTTAAATTTATTCATATATTTTAAATTTATTTAAACAAGAGAAAGCCTTCAATCTATTCTCTTGTTTTTTTATGTGCAAACCTAAAGTTATTTACTTAAATCTTTCTTATAGAACAATCTAGTTGTTTCTTTTGAAATTTCCACATGACACTTATCCGCCTCTCCATAACCAATCCTAGCCTCTTTCCAAGGCTTTTCGTTACGAATTGACGCCCCCAATTCAAACATTGTCCAAGTAGATAGTTCCTTCAAAATATACCTAATAAAATTACGTTGGTCTTGCGTCAACTTTGCAAATTTCTTATCTACATCTTCTTTGGTATTATTTGAATAGGTCAATTCTTCATACAGCATATATTTATCTTTAAGACTACCATAAACCTTACGACTAATAGGACCATGTACCCATGCCTCAAAAGAATCATCAATTAATTCTTTATCAAAACATGCCAAATGATAAGCATCGCAGTAAAATAATAATCTCTGCAATTTTAAGTGTGACATTGGTCCATAATGTTTTAAAATATAATCTGATAAAATTATAGAATCTATAGTTTCCATACTTTTAGGCATTACAAAACAATTAACAATATTTATACATTTTATTATTGCAAAAATACCATATTTTTTGTTTCTTTGTATAACAATAAATGAACCATTACGATGTTTTTACTTTGGCAGCAGGCAGATGTGAATCTTTACTGTTGCCTTTTTTAATTATGGCGAATTCGCCATAATTAAAATTACATATAAACGCACAATATATGATTTGCACAATGACACCCAATGAAATAAAACAATTCCGTAATTATATGCGTAAATGTATATCTATGAATTTTACGCTTGAAGAAAAAGAATGCATAATCAAGAAGAAAAAGGAGATAAAAGAAGCAGGAGAAGCTATAAAAAGAAACAATGGAGGGAAAAATCCAATACTAGGTTTCTGATTTAAAAATAGATTAACTTGTACGGTAATTAGATAATAATACATACCTTTGCACTATGGACAACGAAAGAGAAATATTATCGAAACTTGACGCTATCATACAGAACCAAAAGGTTTTGTATGAGAATCAAATTGTAATCTTTCAAACTCTAGCATCAATCGGACAAAAGGTTTACAGCCAAAGCGATTTCAAGAGTTTGATGATAAATATGGTAGCAAACGGAATAACAGAAAGAGTAGAAGCCAATGATCAACAAAGAAGAAACATCTAAGATTGCAGACTATTACTTCCAAGTAAAAAGACTTGCAAACGGTATAAAATCGTCAACCAAAGAGCGTGCAGAGAAGTTCTCTAAAGACCTTCTAGCCGTATTACTTTTGGCAGGGGCTAAATCGTTCAAGTCAATATCAAAACTCCCGGATAGCCAAAAAGAAAAAGTGCTGGAACTGACCAAAAAGTTCCGCGAGGATATATATAACGACATATACCAATATGTACTGGAAAGCAATAAACTGTCACTAGAACTAAACGAAGATCTTGGATGGGAGTATATTTCAATGACGGACAACGGCATTAAGGAATATATGGAAAGGACATACGGTGGAGAAACGACAAAGCAGAGAATAAACACAAATACAAACAGATTCCGCGCTGTTGTTGAAGTATATCTTGCCAATACATTACTATCCATAAAAACGAACAATATAGAGAAAATAACAGATGAGGTTCAAAAGAAGATATGGAACAACATATCATCACCATATAACGTATCATTTATTCCTCCAAGCAAACAGAAACACTATGGGAGAGGATATGCCACAAACGGTATAAGCCAGTTGTATGTTATAGAACAACAGATGATTCTAGGAATTTTCAATGAAGCAAACTATAATTCATGGAAAAATATTCCAAATTTCAAGGGATGGAGAACAGCAGTAACATCTAAAAACCCATGTCAGTTCTGCATTGACGAGCAATATAGAATACACACAGACAGACCTAAGCTGCCGTTCCATGCCCATTGCTTGTGTATATTATATCCGGTGTTTAATACATAATAACTTGATAATCAACATACCATTGAGTAACATTGCCATAAGACGGGGGATTTCCAGCATCAACCACATCATTACGAGTAAATGATTTAGGAATATTTGTGCACGAAGGCATCAATATATTACCTGACCATTGACCTGTATAAGATCCATCTTTCGCTCTCCATCTATATCTAGCGTATGGTCTGCCGGATGAAGCAACGTAATCACTAGAAGTGTTATTTGTAATGTTTAATCTGCATTTAGAAGAAGTAGACCCATTTGTCAACTGTCCGTAAACAGAGAATCCAGAAGCGTTGGCTGTTGTATTTCCAAGTGTAATAGAAAGACTTTGTGTAACCACTATAGGCTTACGAATAAATCCGTCAGATGTAGTAGGGATTAAGCATAATACATTTCCACTGTAATCACAAAAATAACCCTTAATATAAATATATGTATCCCCCATAGATATGAGATTATTGCGATTAAGGGTAATTGAAATTTTTCCTGTACTATCAATACTACTTACAACGAAAACTCCAGAATCCACCAACTTCTTTAATTGATTATATACTTCCACCTTTATCTTCATATTAGACCAAGTAAATCCCCCAAGTATTTTACCCCAATTATACCTATAATCAGCCCAATATGGTGAAATTGTAAGTACAAACGTTGTCTTTGTAGCATCTACAGGATTAGTTAGAATATCTTTATCTATTGTAAGAGGTTTAGCCCCATGATCGTATCCATCAAAATCAGTAAGCCTGGCCCATGTTTTAGGTCTATCATATACTAATTTCTTATTTACAGAATCATAAATTATACCAGGTAAACTAGCATTGTCAAATGAAGGGCTAGACGCTTCTTTGGGTTTTATATAACTCCACATATTAATTTTTTCGCTAAGACAAGCATACCCTAAATCATAACCGTCACTAGTAGGACCAATACCTAGGGTAGGATATACATCACTATCCAATCCGACAGGTGCAGTAATTTTACCGTTAGAGTGACCCATAATCACCCCCTTCCTCTATAACGGTATAAGAACCTTTACAAACAACAACGCCATTACAACTGATACTACGACAATGAATATCGCCATCAATTATAACAGCATCAGAAATGTCATAATCACTAGGAAGCTCCTCACCACATAGTGTTATAACTTCGACTGCCCCTGTGCAGCTAGACTGCCCCTGTGCAGCTAGACTGCCCCTGTGCAGCTAGACTGCCCCTGTGCAGC
>OJME01000476.1_pt1 | contig 36889 bp, 30 predicted proteins | sample 1597151 | NCBI WGS metagenome assembly OJME01 (sample SAMEA2452118, study PRJEB22498) | human gut metagenome | biome: human feces; feature: human gut; material: feces | place: Australia | collected 2012
AAGAAAAGGCGAAGATGCTCATCGCCACGGACTATGCCCGGAAGATGGCACTGGACATGCGCATGATTGACCCGGATTACGAGGACCACCCCGACAACAAGGCGAGCCATTGCGCCAGGATGATAGCGGAGTATTACCGCAGGTATGACGCGCATAAGGGGACGCAGTTCGTCTTTTCGGATTTGGGCACGTACCAGCCCGGTGGCGGCTGGAGCGTCTATACGGAAATCAAGCGCAAATTAGTAGAGGACTACGGCATACCCGCCCACGAAATCCGCTTCATTCAGGAGTGCAAGAACGAGAAGGCACGCAAGGCGGTCATCGAGGCGATGAACAACGGCTATGTACGTGTGCTGTTCGGCTCTACCAGTATGCTCGGCACGGGCGTGAACGCCCAGCGAAGGGCTGTAGCTATCCATCATTTAGATTGTCCCTGGCGTCCGTCCGACCTGCAACAGCGTGACGGAAGGGCGGTCAGAAAGGGCAACGAGATTGCCAAGCTGTACGCCGACAACAAGGTGGACGTCATCATCTATGCCGTGGAGAAATCATTGGACAGCTACAAGTTCAACCTGCTGCATTGCAAGCAGACATTTATCTCGCAGCTGAAAAGCGGCGCGATGGGCGCACGAACCATCGACGAGGGGGCGATGGACGAGAAGTCGGGCATGAATTTCTCGGAATACATGGCGATACTGTCCGGCAACACGGACCTGCTGGACAAGGCAAAGCTCGAAAAGAAGATAGCCTCGCTGGAAGGTGAGCGCAAGTCGTTCCATAGGGGCAAGCGTGATTCGGAATGGAAACTGGAGGGCAAGACCAAAGAACTGGCTGACAACAAAGCCGTCATCGCCGCCATGACGGAAGACTGGGAGAAGTTCACCGCTGCAGCCAAGACCGACAGGGACGGCAACCGGCTCAACCCGATACGGATTGACGGGGTGGCTTCCGCCGACGAGAAGGTCATTGGTAGGAAGTTGCAGGAGATAGCCAAGAATGCCACGACGGGCGGACAGTACCTGCAAATCGGAGAACTCTATGGATTCCCCATCAAAGTCGTCAGCGAGCGGATGATTTGCGACGGGCGCGAGACCATCGACAACCGCTTTGTCATCGAGGGACACTATAAGTACAAGTACAACAACGGTCATCTGGCGATGGCGGACACCCATGCCGCCGCCGTGAACTTCCTCAATGCGTTGGAGCGCATTCCTGCGATTATCAGGCAGTACGAGGAAAAGAACGAAGTGCTGGAACGCGAGATACCGCAGTTGCAGGAAATAGCGGGCAAGACATGGAAAAAAGAGGATGAACTGAAGCTGTTGAAGTCCGACCTTGCCGCCCTTGACCGCAAGATACAGTTGGAATTGGCTCCTAAACAAGAGCCTGTTTTGGAAGATGGCGGGAAGGAAAAAGAATCCCAGAAGGAAAGTCCCCATGCCGGAGTATCTCATGAAATTGCCCCGGCTCCGCCATCCGACAGGGTAGTTGGGCGTATCCGTCCGGAAATGCATACGGAGACTTCTTTGCCGCAAGCAAAGAAAGTAAGGATTTGAGCCGCTTGGATAAAAACAGTTAAGGGGCATACAGTAGAATAACCGTATGCCCCCGGCTCACTTATATTTTATCAGTAAAAAACAAGTAATATGGCAACGATAAAAATCAAGTTCAGGCCCTCTTCGGTCGCAGGCAAAGAGGGCACGTTATGTTATCAAGTAATACACGGGCGGCAGACCCGCCTAATTAGTACGGGATACAAATTGTACCATTATGAATGGGACAAGGAAACGGGCAAAATCCGCAGCGTGGATGGCAATCCGGAGCGGGAACGCTATCTGGAAGCCTTGCGTTTCCGCATGGAGGGAGACCAAAAACGGTTAAACGGCATTATCCGGAAGCTGGAACAGTCAGGGAAACTCTCTTCCGAGCAGGTAGTCCTCGTCTATCACAGTCCGGAAGGACATGATAACTGTTTCTTTGGCTATGCCAGGAAAGTCATCGACCAGACCAAACGCATGGGGAAAGAACGGACATCCGAAGTCTATGCCAGTTCACTGAACAGCTTCATCCGTTTCCGGGGCGAGGCGGGAGACGTACCTTTGGATGCGATGGATTCCGTTATGATGATGGAATATGAGGCTTACCTGAAACAGAACGGGAAATGCCCGAACACGGTATCTTTTTACATGCGCAACCTGCGTACCTTATATAATAGGGCATCGGAAGAAGGATTGGTGGAAAACCGCAATCCGTTCCGCCATGTCCATACGGGAGTTGAGAAGACGGTCAAAAGAGCCGTGTCCTCAGACATCATCGGGCGAATCAAGAATCTGGATTTGGAATTATATCCGGCCTTGGCTTTCGCCCGGGACCTGTTCCTGCTTTGCTTTTATCTTCGCGGCATGTCTTTCGTGGACTTGGCTTTCTTGAAGAAGAAAGATTTGCAAAACGGCGTGCTTGTCTATCGGCGGCACAAGACCGACCAGCAACTTTGCATCAAATGGGAGCAGCCCATGCAGGATATTGTACGGAAATACACCGACCCAGATTCCCCCTACCTTCTTCCAATCATCAAGGTGCCGGGGGAAAAGGAAAGGCGGCAATACCTGAATGCCTCGCATGTGATGAACAAGCGGTTGCAAAAGATAGGCCGGATAGTTGAATGTCCCATCAAACTCACGTTTTATGTCGCGAGGCATGGGTGGGCCAGCATTGCCAAGAGCCAGAATGTGCCCGTGCCAGTCATCAGCGAGGCGTTGGGGCATGACTCGGAAGATACAACCCGCATCTATCTGGCCTTGCTGGATTCTTCGGTAGTAGACAAAGCCAACAGCAAGGTCATCCGGTCTATTGGCTGAATAATTACAGAATAGAATGATTGGATAAAAATGTTCTGCAAGTTGAGATATTCCCCTCGAACCTTTCCCGTTCAGGGGATTTTTGTTGGACAAAAGGGTAAATCTCTCTTTAAGAGATGTACCAGCTTTCTATTTATTTGGTAATAAGCCATTTGATAATTTACGTGCTTCGATTTGTCAAACAATTCCGCCTCTTTTGTCGAACAAATTCGGTGGAAAGTTCGCCCCAAACGTAATTTTCAGGCTTCATTCTGTGTGTATTGCCGTAATTTTTGTAATTTTGCGGCGTGCGAAACCTCTCTTAAAGAGAGATGTACCGATTAAAACTCTAATAATGCGATATACAGGATGCGTCAATAGCCAAGATAAGGGAATTGTAGTTCCTCGTAAATAAGTAAATTAGGGAAACATCAAACTAAAATAATGAGGGAAGCCTTATGGTAGAATCTTGAAAAAAGGTAAGGAAACTGTTCGACAAATCGGTGTATCTCTTCGTAAGAGATGTATTTCGCGTGCAAAGTTACACATAATTGTCGGAAAACGGTGATTAAAAACAAAAAAGTTAAAGAAATAGTGTTTTACAATCATGTCCTGTATAGGATTTGTCAAACAGATGTTTTACAAATTGTAATGACTTCATTTTGTACTTTCTTGTCTTCCAGACCGTTCCATTCGATTATACACTACGATACATCTCTTACGAAGAGATGTATCAGTAGGGGCATAAAGATGCCTTGAAGAAACAAACGGAGCTTATTGCCCAATACGGCAAGGAATGAATAAGAAAATTGCGGGAGAAAATCCCGAACTTTTGATAGAATGTTTTATAACTGCTTGTTTTCCAATAGAATGTAAAGCTTGCAGGATTGGACGAATTGGCTTTAATTGAAAAATAGTTACCACGTGGTGATAGGAAAATATGCGGCATGAACTCCTTAGAAACGCAACAAGAAAGAAACAAGCAATGGTTTGTCATGCGCGACTTGACGCGTAGCAATGCCAAGTTGCCTGCATATAAAATGCTGAAGGAGAAAAAAATCAAGTTCTTTACACCGATGGAACTAAAAATCATTGTCCGAAACGGGATGCGCAAGCGCGAGAAAGTACCGTTTATGCATGACTTGATTTTCGTGTACGACACCCGCGAGGTGCTTGATCCGATTGTGTCAAGGGTAGACACCTTTCAATACCGCTATTTGCGCCATACCAACCGGATACCAATGACAGTGCGCAAGGAAGACATGGAGCGGTTTATCTGCGCTGTGGAATCTGTGGAATCGCCGCATTATTATACAATGGAAGAAATCACGCCGGAGATGCACAAACGAAAAATCCGCATCATCGGTGGAAGGCTGGATGGATTTGAAGGATACCTGCTTACCGTGCGTGGTTCCAAAGTAAAACGGTTATTGGTGGAGCTTCCCACCCTCTTGGCTGCCTCCGTTGAAGTTGAGCCAGAATACATCCAACTGATCTGATATCCAAAACTAGCCATGGGAAATGCAATCATTGAATTTATAGAACTATTTCAAAGTCGCTTGCCAGATATTCTCTTCAAGGAAGCCAACAATGAAAGGTATATGTATCTGTATGATGCTGGCAGTTATTGGATGGCATTTGAAAGGTCTGCTTATATGCTGAGCAAGCTTTATGACCATGCCTTGTTGCTTCCAATGAAGACACCTTATTTCCCTTTTCCGATTGTAGCGGCAAGCGTAGAACAGGAAAAATTGCATTCCATTGTAAACGGATTGATATGCAAGAAAAGGACAGGAAAAGAACGAATTTATGTGGCAGGCAAAATGGGAAATGTTTCCTCCTATAATAAATGGCATGACAGGGAAACAAAAGTATTACGGACTTTACCGTCATCGTCAATATAAATAATGATGTGTATTTTATATGGATTACCTTTTCTTAATGGGAGGCGTTTTATTGGCATTGGCTTTGGGGGTGATGATTGTTCCCAAAATTTTGCTGATATCCTACAAAAAGCGCCTTTTCGATATGCCTGATAGCCGGAAGGTCCACCAGATACCAGTTCCCCGGTTGGGCGGCATATCTTTTTTTCCGGTGATACTGATCACCTTGTGTTTTATTCTTGGTGTACGGGTTTATATTGGATATCCGGTTGAGAATCTGCCAACTAACGAGTTCTTGTTTTTCACAGTTGGTGGCATGATGCTCTTCTTGATTGGTGTAGCCGATGATCTGGTGGGCGTTGGTTATCGTTACAAGTTTCTTGTCCAAATACTTGCCGCGCTTTTGATTGTATGGCCCGGAGAGTGGTTCAATACATTGGGGGGATTGTTTGGAATCAACGAATTGCCGATGGCATTGGGAATATTGTTCACCTTGTTTGTGGTCGTTTACATTACAAACGCCATCAATTTGATAGACGGCATTGACGGTTTGGCATCCGGATTAAGTTGCATTGCCCTATTTGTATTGGGAATAATCTGTGTGGTGGAAAAAGATGAAATTTATGCCTTACTGGCCTTCTCTACTTTCGGTGTGATAGTGCCATTCTGGTTCTACAATGTATTTGGCAACGCAAAACGTGGACACAAATTGTTCATGGGTGATACAGGCAGTCTTATATTGGGATATATCATCAGCTTGCTGGTTATCCATTTGAGCCGTGTAGACATTGGCATTGAAGTAATCGGACACTCCAATATGGTATTGGCTTTTTCAACACTGATAGTCCCCTTGTTTGACGTAGTGCGTGTAGTGCTACATCGGATTCGTGAAAAGAAGAATCCTTTTTTACCGGATAAGAATCATTTCCACCACAAACTGCTCCGTACGGGGATGCGTCCGCGCGGAGTAATGGTCTCCATACTATGCATAGCTTTGTTCTTTATCCTGCTGAATTGGCTGCTGGCCGATATTCTTGGAATGACATGGCTGTTGATAACGGATATCATATTGTGGACTTTGTTGCAATTGGGAATAAATAAAGGTATTAGAAATCACGAGAAGGATGGAAATTTGAAAATTATAAAAATATGAAAAGATACAGACCTATTTATTTGTTATTGCTTTTACTGGTCGGAGTAGCTGCATTAAGTTCCTGTGGCTCTTCCAAGCAGGTTGTTTATTTCCAAGACCTGAAACCCGGGGAAACAGAAATCAAATTACCGGAAGTAAAGGCTATCACAGTACGACCGGAAGATAAAATTTCTATTATCGTCAATAGCAGAGACCCCCAGTTAACGGATTTATTCAATTTGCCATTTGTGTCTAGACAATTGGGACAAACATTACGAAATGGAAGCACTTATACTGGTAGCAATCAAGGTGTATCAGTTTATACGGTGGATAGTGACGGGAAGATTGATTTTCCGGTACTTGGTAAAATCTATGTAGCCGGAATGAAACGGGAAGAAATCGCAGAACACATTAAAGGAGAATTGATAAAAGAAAATCTGGTAAAAGATCCGGTTGTAACTGTGGAATTTGCCAATCTCTGTATTTCCGTATTAGGTGAAGTAAACAATCCGGGACGTTTCAGCATCGACCGTGACCGCCTGACTATATTGGACGCGTTGAGTATGGCAGGAGACCTGACTATTTACGGAAACCGATATAAGGTAATGGTATTGCGTCAGGAGGGAGATACACAACGGGTATATGGCATTGACCTGACATCCGGTAATCATATATATAGTTCCCCTGCCTATTATTTACAGCAGAACGATGTGGTTTATGTAGAACCGAATGCGGTGAAAGCCCGCCAGTCCACCGTCAACGGCAACAATGTGCGTTCCACATCATTTTGGATTTCACTGGCTTCCTTGCTGACCTCAGTGGCCATCCTTATTTTCAACTGATTTATTATTCACTAAAACATTGTATAACGTGGCAACTCCAAACAACATAACGTCAAAGCCAAAACCGGCAGATGACTTCTTACGTATCCAAGATCTCTTTTACTTGTGTCTGGGTAAATGGTATTGGTTTGTAATTTCATTATTGATAACAGTTGGCTTAGCTGTCATTTACCTTTTGACAACTCCACCGACATATACACGTTCCGCATCGCTCCTTGTCAAAGAAGATTCCAAAGGAAATTCCATAAATGATGCTGCCGGAGTATTGGGCGATATAGACATTTTCCAAACCAGCACCAACGTGAACAACGAGATACAATCCCTCCAATCACCTTCGGTGATGCTTGATGTAGTTAAACGTCTTCATTTGGATATCAGCTATTACACAGATGGGAAATTTTATAAGAAAGTGCTTTATGGACGCTCTAGCCCTTATTCGGTATTTTTTTATGAATTGCAGGACAATGAGAGTGTTGCCTTTACAATTAGTCCAGTTCAGAAAGGCCAGATAAAATTGACGGATTTCTCGCGTAATGGTGAAGATATAGACGGGGAAATTACAGTCATGTTGAACGATTCAGTGAAAACCCCGGTAGGAAAACTTATGGTGAAATCTACAAATGATACAGATGCCTTCAATGCACCGATTTACGTATCCCGTATAGGTTACCAAGCAGCAACAAGTGCCTACTCTTCTAATCTATCAGTCGCTTTAAGTGATGAAAAATCTACGGTCATCAACCTTTCATTTAACGATGTATGTATCCAGCGGGCTGAAGACATCCTAAATACGGTCATCGCTGTTTATAATGAAAATTGGATAAAAGATAAAAACCAGATAGCCGTTAGCACTTCTGCTTTTATCAGCGACCGTTTGGGAGTTATCGAACAGGAATTAGGCAATGTGGATGAAAATATTTCATCTTATAAAAGTGAACACCTTTTGCCTGATGTACAGGCGGCTGCCAGCATGTATATGACTCAAAGTAGTGAAACTAACGCACAAATCCTTGCTTTGAACACGCAACTTTCAATGGCACGGTATATCCGCAATTATTTGACAAATGCCACGAGCAAGAACCAACTGCTCCCAGCCAATTCCGGTATTGAAAGCCAAGGCATTGAGCAACAAATAGCCAATTACAATACCATGCAATTGCGTCGTAACGACTTGGTGGCCAACAGTAGCGAAAAGAATCCTTTAGTGATAGATATGGATCAATCATTGGAAAATATGCGTCACGCTATTGTAACTTCCATTGATAACCATATTACCACCCTCAATACACAGTTGCGGTCTTTGCAACAAAGCGAGCGACAGACTACGGCTAGAATAGCCGCAAATCCATCGCAAGGAAAGTATCTGTTGTCGGTTGAACGTCAGCAGAAAGTAAAAGAGGCCCTTTATCTCTTCCTTCTGCAAAAGCGTGAAGAGAACGAACTGTCGCAAGCATTTACAGCTTATAATACAAGGGTTATCACTCCTCCTACAGGAAGTTTCGTGCCAACCGCTCCAAAGCAGACGAATATTTTGATGGCGGCTTTGGCCATCGGATTTCTATTTCCAGTAGTTATTATCCTTGTTCGTGAAAATTTCAATACGAAAGTACGAGGACGCAAAGACCTAGAAATTCTTTCATTACCTTTCGCGGGAGAGTTGCCTCTAGCCTATAGTAAGAGAAGGGGAAAAAGCAAGATGAAAACAGAAAAAAACTCCCATATGGTCGTAATCCAACAAGGGAATCGGAATATCATCAATGAAGCGTTTCGTGTGTTGCGTACCAACTTGGAGTTCATGACAGGCAATAAAACGGACGGGAAAGCACCAGTTTTCCTCTTTACTTCATTTAATCCAGGTAGTGGAAAGACTTTTTTAGCTATTAACGTTGCAGCTAGCTTTGCATTGAAAGGGAAAAAAGTTTTGGTTATTGATTGTGATTTACGGCGCGCTTCACTTTCCAAGTATGTTGGCTCACCTCACAAAGGATTGAGTGGCTATCTCGGTTATCAAGAAGACAACTTTGTAGATCTAATTTTGGGTGTTAATGAAATAAATGGACTTGACATTCTTCCTGTCGGTATTCTCCCCCCTAATCCAACCGAATTGTTAGCCGAACCACGTTTCAAGGAATTAGTGGAAAGAATGAAAGGAAAATATGATTATGTATTTATTGATTGTCCTCCAGTGGAGATTGTCGCTGATACACAAATTATAGAACGCGTCGCAGATCGTACTATATTTGTGATACGTGCAGGTCTGCTTGAACGTGATATGTTGCCAGAATTGCAGAAAGCCTATGATGAGAAACGTTTCAAAGATATGGTAGTAGTGCTTAACGGTACAGAAGGTAGTGGCAGTCGTTATGGATATAGATATGGTTACAAATACGGCTACCATTATGGATACGATAAGAACAATGAATAAGGACAGACAGGCAGCATATACATGTGGTTAATTAACAAAAAACAATCATGGAGGGAAACAAGTGGCTTTTTACACGGTTTTATTGATTGGCACAGCCACATCCTTCCTGGGGTGGACGATGGCGTACAAACAAAGGAAGAGGCACTAGAGATACTTGCAAAATATGATGAACTTGGCATAAAAGAGGTGTGGCTAACACCACACATAATGGAAGATATCCCAAATGCCACACAACATCTAAAAGAAAGATTCATAGAATTGCAAGCAGCTTACAAAGGAAATGTAATCTTACATCTTGCCTCTGAAAATATGATAGATAGCCTATTCGGGGAGCGATTGGAGAATAATGATTTGCTGCCAATTGGGGAAAGCGGAAGCTATTTGTTGGTAGAAACGAGTTACTTTAACCCTCCAATGGGATTATATGACATTATACAAAGGATAAAGGCTAAAGGTTTTTTCCCGATATTGGCACATCCTGAAAGATATGTGTATATGGGAAAGAAGGAATATATGCATTTGAAAACGTCAGGTGTGAAATTTCAATTAAATCTACCATCGCTTATCGGGATGTATGGAGAAACGGTAAAGAAAAAAGCAAAACAGTTACTAACGCATGGTTATTATGATTGTGTAGGTACAGATTTGCATCGGCGGTCATTCCTGGATGAGATATTACAAAGGAACATTCATAAAATAATTGTTCCTCTAAATAAGATGATTGCAGAGCTCTAACAATAGGTATTGACTTTGTTCAAGTTAATGCGAGTATATGAGATCCAAATATTGAAATAATGACATCCCAAAGCAAACGAATCGCCAAAAACACATTATTACTTTATGTGCGGATGTTGTTCACGATGGTAGTTTCACTCTATACCAGCCGGGTTATCTTGAACACATTAGGCGTAGAAGATTATGGAATCTATAATGTTGTAGGTGGTGTAGTGACAATGTTCTCTATACTTTCCAGCTCATTATCATCAGCAATCTCTCGCTTTATTACATACGAGCTGGGGACAGGGAACAAGGATAATCTAAATAAGATATTTTCATCAGCAGTTACCTGTCAGTTATGTTTGGCACTAATTATTTTATTGCTGGCAGAGATAATCGGGATTTGGTTTTTGAATGTCAAAATGAACATACCTGTAGAGAGAATGACAGCGGCTAATTGGGTCTTTCAATTCTCTATTCTAACGTTTGTCATCAATTTAATAAGTGTACCTTATAATGCTAGCATCATAGCACATGAAAAGATGTCTGCCTTTGCATATATCAGTATTTTGGAAGTTATTGGCAAATTAGCAATTGCTTTTTTAATCATAATTTCCCCCATCGACAGACTTGTTTTTTACGCAATTTTAATGAGCGTAGTAGCATTAATGATACGTTTGGCATACGGTTACTATTGTAAACAACATTTTGAAGAATGTACCTACCATTTCATTTTTGATCGAGACTTATTAAAGCGTATGTTTAGTTTTGCCGGATGGAACTTTATAGGTACTTCGTCGACCGTCTTGCGTGATCAAGGTGGCAATATCCTTATCAATTTATTTTGCGGTCCGATTGTAAATGCTGCACGTGGTATTGCCTTTCAAGTAAACGGTGCTGTTTTGGGCTTTGTGGCAAATTTCATGACAGCACTTAACCCTCAAATCACCAAATCATATGCTATTGGTGATCATAGCTATATGATGACCCTAATTTTTCAAGGGGCACGTTTGTCTTTCTATATGTTACTTATTTTATCATTGCCTGTATTTATAAACACTCATTATTTACTAGCGCTGTGGTTAAAAATAGTGCCCGATTATACCGTATCATTTGTGCAGTTGATACTAATATTTGCTTTAAGTGAATCTCTATCAAACCCATTGGTTACAGCCATGTTTGCAACAGGGAATATTCGAAATTATCAGTTAGTTGTAGGTGGCCTTCAAATGTTGAACCTTCCGATTTCATATATTTTACTTCGCCAGGAATTGTATCCTGAAGTAATTTTTTTCGTAGCCATTGTTATTTCTCAACTTTGTCTTGCTGCACGGTTGTTAATGCTACGTAAAATGATAGGAATTTCTGTACGGAAATACATGCAGAATGTTTATTTGAATACGATGAAAGTAATGTTACTATCTGCGATAATTCCTGTTTTAGTTTCTAGATGCATGAACGAATCTTTCCAAAACTTTATATTTCTTTGCATTATTGCTATTATCTCCACAGGTATGGTCATATATTCCGTAGGGTGCAATAAAAAAGAACGAAAATTGGTCTTGAGGAAAATACAAGCTATAAAGAATAGATAGCAAATATATTAATAGATGAATCATTATAGTAAAAGATAGATGCTCATATACAATTGGGGTTAGAATAAAATGAAGTGGGTCAATATTAAAAATAAGATTCTTGACAAATTAAATATTGTCACGTTTCTTCCAGAGTTACTTGAACATAAGGAAAAGCTATATGTCAATTATGCTATTCCAAGATGGACAAAGAAATACAACTGGGGAGATGATATAAATCCCGTGTTAATAAATTTAATTTCATCTAAACAAGTTATTCCTTATCAATTCTGCTGGTTTAGACATAAGCATTACTTATGTGTTGGTAGCATTATTCAATGGAATTCTAATCCTAATGCTATTGTGTGGGGGAGCGGTTTATTATATCCGACTAATCATATAAGACCACCCCAAAAAGTATTAGCCGTACGTGGTCCATTAACTCGAAAATGTTTATTAGAAAATGGCATTTTATGTCCTCCTGTATATGGAGATCCTGTACTACTTTTCCCAAGATATTATTACCCTAGGATTGAAAAAAAGTATAAGTTTGGTCTAATATGCCATGAATCGGAAATTTGTAAAATGAACATTTTACCGAAGGAACATTCTCATTGTCTTTTTATAGATATCCAAAATTACCCAACTTGGCATAACTTCATCGACCAAATTCTATCTTGTGAAATGATATTGTCAAGTTCTCTGCACGGTATTATAGTAGCGGATGCCTATGGTGTTCCTAACTTGTGGTGTAAATTCACAGATTATGAGGCTCCCGGCAAAGGCTTTAAGTTCAAGGATTATTACTTGTCTGTTGGAAAATCTATAAAAAATCCTGTCCATATCCAAAACATGAACTTGAAGGAGGCTGAAAAAATTATTCTCAATGAATGGCATAAACCTGTTATTGACTTGGACTTACTTCTTGAAGTTTGTCCATTCAAAAGTACATCATTGAAGTAGGATATAAACATCTAATTTGCGATAAATGTTAAAAGTTTTATGGCTTTGCAACAGCCAATTTGTAGACGAGAAAATAAAGACTACAGGAACATGGTTACAACCCTTGGCTCGAATGCTGCAAGAATCCCTAGAGGTTACTATTTACAACGTTACAGTTGGGAGTGTTAAGGAGGTTCTGCATAATAATTACCATGGCATTGAACAATGGGTAATACCTCATCCTAAAACAACAGGATATGGCCAAATTCCTTCACGGGATTTCTGTGAGACTTTATCGAAAATAGAGAAACGAATAGCCCCCGATTTAGTTCATATTTGGGGATCGGAAAACATTTGGGTTTCTGCGTATGCACAAGGGGCAATTAAGGCGAAGGCATTTGTTGATATTCAAGGTATACTTTCATCTGTCTATTACTATTATTACGGAGGATTAAATTTTAAGGAAATCCTTAAATGTATTCATCTAAAAGAGATTTTAATGCCATCGCGAACACTCTTCCATAAAAAAGAGGTATTCAGACAACGAGGGAAGATTGAAAGCGATTGCTTGAGAAAGTTTAATATAATATCTTACCAATCAGAATGGGTAAAAACACACATTTCGTACATCAATCCAGATGCAACATTTATACCTACAAGGATCATGTTACGCGATAGTTTTTATAACACCGAATTGTGGAAATATAAAAACGATACTATATCCCCCATTGTTTTTACAATAGCTTCTGGTGCCATCCCATATAAGGGGATTCATGTCATATTTAATAGCATTAAGCTACTTAAAAAAGACTATCCAAATATAAAACTCAAAGTAGCTGGCAATATGAAAATTGGTGGGCGGTTAATGGATGGATATTCGCTTTACCTCGAAGAAAAAATCAATGAGCTTGGGATAGAAAATAATGTAATTTTTTTAGGATCCTTAGATGAGGCAGAGTTAGTAAGAGAATTACAAGGTTCTAATTGCTGTGTGATTCCTTCATTTGTTGAAACTTATTGCTTAGCTTTTGCTGAATCAATGATGATTGGTGTACCCACTATCGCCTCATTTACTGGTGCAATGCCTGAGTTAGCTCAGCATGGAAAGGAATGCCTATTTTATAATCCTATAGATTTTCAAACTTGCGCATTCTATATGAAAAGACTAATTGAAGATAAAGATTTGGCTGAATATATATCTATAAATGGACGTAGAAGAAGACTTAAAGAAAATGATAAAGAATTAGTTTTACAGACGCAATTAAATAATTATGCACAAATAGTAAAAATATAAGGTGCATTCTTTGTTTATGTAACAGATTATAGATTACAAGTTATCAACATGTCAAGAGAGTTAGTTGCTTTACATTCCAGTCCCAGAGTAATGGAAGGCTCAAATACTGCATGGCTAAATTATTTCATTACTACTCTTGTTATTTGCATAAGTGGTAATCCGGTTATCGTAAATGGAACAAAATGGTATGGGGTTATTGCGGCACTCATCATGGCATTGACTTGTTTGATACTTCGGCGTTCATTTATAAATATATCATTTATAAGATGGTTGATTGGATTTACATTGCTTTTTGCCGTGCAGGGAATTGTATTGCCAGAAATATCTATTCCAGCTGAGATTAATTTTATTGCCAAGTTATATACTATATTCTTAGCCGTAGAACTCTTAGGAACAAAATTTAGAAGCACTTACTTTTATATTATATATATAATCTCTGCTGTTAGTTTAATTTGCTTATTTCTTAATTATTTGGGAATTAGCATGGGGGTACAATTTGAAAAGTATCGAACAATTTTTGTTTATAATAGCTTCATTCATTTTGAGAAAGCACAGATTATTCGAAATTGTGGAATGTTTTGGGAACCTGGTGCCTTTCAAGGATATATAATGTTAGCATTTTTGTTTTATATAAATGATTATAAGTCATTATGGAAAACACATAAATTGAAATGCATTATATTGTCATTGGCATTATTGACAACATTTAGCACTACTGGATATATCGTATATTTGCTTTATATAGCATATATAATTCTTACTAGTAAGATAAGCATTTACGTTAAGACATGTGTGCTATCCATAACGATTGTATGTTGTATATATGCATATCAAAACTTTGATTTTCTTGGGGATAAAATTGAGGGGCAATATGAAAGTGCTATGAACTTAAGAAATGATGAAGTTTCTTGGAGTCGGATGGGAGCAATGAAAATTGATTTTCAGCAAATCTTACGTCATCCTTTAGTTGGGAACGGCTTTGTAATGTCATCGCGTTACGAAAATATAGGAAATAAAATGGCTGGATCAGGAAATGGATTTACGGGTGCTATAAACATGCTGGGAATTCCCTGTATTGCCATATATCTCATGGCGATTTATAGATCTTTGAACTTCAACTATAAAAAACAGAAGATTTTCTTCATATCACTGATAGTGATTTTGTTAAATGGGGAATTCTTCCTAAGCTACCCACTGTTTTGGGGGCTTCCTTTTATAACACTCTCTGATAAGAACTAATTTAACGCATTTGCAAATGAACATTGCTGTATTAATAACAGTATTTAATCGTAAACAGAAAACTCTTGAATGTTTAGACAGACTTTACAGTCAAGATCTTACTGAAAAATGCGATATGGAAGTGTACCTTACAAATGACGGTTGTACTGATGGTACCCCAGAGGCTGTGCGATTACGATATCCGTCGGTTCATATAATTACAGGTGATGGCAATCTTTTTTGGAATCGTGGCATGTACGTAGCTTGGTGCGAGGCCGAGAAAACTCAACATGATTATTACATGTGGCTAAATGATGACACCCTACTTTTTGAGGATGCCGTAGCACATCTTCTAAAGTTATCTGAAGAAAAGGATGATAAGGCTATAATTATTGGAACCACACTTGATACAGAAAGAAATCATATAACCTATGGAGGTTTTAATCAGCATGGTCATTTGATAACCAATATAAAAGAGATGACTGAATGTTATACATGGAATGGAAATATAGTGCTGATTCCTCACTATGTTTATGAACGTATTGGAAAGAATGACCCTATATTTCATCATGCTATTGGTGATACAGATTATGGACTACGTGCTAGAAAAGTTGGAATTATATCTTATTTGTCTGATAGACCATGTGGTACTTGTGACTTACATCCTACAATGCCTAAATGGAAGGATCCTACGATACCCATGATAAAGCGTTTCAAATATCTGTACATGCCAGGTGGTAATGGAAGTAATCCAATCCAATTTTTTATCTTTAAGCGTAGGCATTATGGATTGATAAAAGCAGTAGGAACTTTCATTTCTAACCATTTGCATACTTTATTACCACAACTTTGGAGATAATCATGATATGCTAAAGAAAATATTAAAAAAATATGACTGGCTATTGCTAGTCGCCTCATGTATATACAATTTGCCTCTTAAATTTTTCGTTTTGAGGAAAGTTCAAATGAACATACGGGGAGCTTTCATAAAACATTGTAAATTCAAAATTAGAGGGAAAAATAATGTTATTGTTATAGGAGAAAAAGGCAGACTTCGTAATTGCACAATTTACATCTCTGGCAATAATAATTTGCTTCGAATAGGTGGGGGGCATACTATCATTGCCAATACGACTTTTTGGCTACAAGGTGATCATTGCACAATTGATATTGGTGAGGATTTTACTATGGAAGGTGGCGGAATTTCTGTTACTGAAAATGGGAAAATTTGTATTGGAAAAGATTGTATGTTTTCCTTTGGTATAGACATTCGTAATGGAGATAGTCATTCCATCCTAGACCTTCAAGGTAAACGCATAAACAAAGCTAAGGACATTGTTATAAAGGATCACGTGTGGTTAGGAGCAAATGTCACTGTACTAAAAGGGGTTCATATCGGGTCGCATTCAATTATAGGAACACGAAGTGTCGTGAGCAAATCCTGTCAAACAGATCAGAGTATCTATGCAGGTGTTCCTGCCCGATTCATCAAATCTGGAATTGATTGGAACAGGAAACTTATAGATTAAAATTCCCCAAAATGCCTCGTTTACTTATATTCCATCGTACAATCGCTCCATATAGGGTAGATTTTTTCAACGACCTTTCACGTGTATTTGAAACGCGCGTGTGTCTACAATACAAAAATTTGCTGAGCCAAAAGTTCGATTACCAAAAAATAGCGAATCGTTTCTTGTTCACGCCCGTTTATCTTAAAGAATTAGGCCGGATACGAGGGAGAGTTTTCAATCGAGGATATTGGTCGCAACTGGATAAATTCCACCCTGACATTGTTTTGGTGAGCGAATTTGGACTTGATTGTCTGCTGGTTTTGCTTCACCGCTTTGTAAAAAAGCGAAATTATCGTGTGGTATCCATTTGTGATGACAGCTATAACATGGTGGCAGAAGATAATGATTTTTCCTTCATACACAGATTGCTACGTCACTTGATTACCCCACAGCTTGACGAACTCATATTGGTAGAACCCAAGGTAACAGAATGGTATCGACAGCATTATGGGAAAGGGTTATTTTTTCCCATCATAAAAAAAGATGACACAGCCCGTTTAGACTACGCCCGTCTGCTTCCTAAGGCTTATGAAACTGCCAAACAACATAGGTTATTAGGACGAAAAATCGTGTTATTTGTGGGGCGTTTGGTGGCCTTGAAAAATGTAAGTACATTGATTAAAGCGTTTGCCTGTTGCCAGCAAGAGGCCTCCCTTGTCATTGTTGGAGATGGACCGGAACGCACAGCCCTTGAAGCTTTGGCCAAGGAAAAAGGTGTGCGGGTGCTTTTCACTGGACGATTGGAAGGAGATGAACTCTTACAATGGTATAACATCGCAAATGTTTTTTGCCTTCCAAGCTATCAAGAGGCTTTTGGGGCTGTGACCAACGAAGCCTTATTGGCAGGTTGCCTTGGACTTATTTCATCAAAGGCCGGTTCACAATGCCTTATCCGTGAAGGAAAGAACGGGTATACATTCGCTCCATTCAATACGGAAGAACTTGTGCAGAAGTTGAAATTAAACCTGACACATTGCAAACCGTCCACGTTTGAAGTACTGCGGCCCTCTCAAATGCTTATACGCTACGAGGATCAAATGAAAGAATTAGTACGCCATTTGTACACACTTTGATATCGATGAAGATAAAGACTTTAACCACTTACGACGTTTATAATTACGGAGCATCCTTGCAGGCATACGCTCTGATGAACTATTTGTCTAACTTAGGTAATGAGGTGGAAATCATCAATTACCAGCCGAGTTATTTAACCCGAAAATATGACTATAAATGGGTAAATCCGGAATCGTCCATGAGCCGATATGCGATAACCCGTGTCATTTACCGAATACTCAAATTCGTACAACGACAGACCACAATGGGGCGTAAACGGGCTTTTGACCAATTCACACGCGAATGGTTACGCACGACTAAATGCCGCTACAGTTCTTTTGAGGATCTGAGCACGAATCCACCAGAGGCTGACTTATACATTGCAGGGAGTGACCAGATATGGAATGTATTTTATGAGGCAGGTCGTGACCCGGCTTTCTATCTTGAATTTGTACAGCAAGGCAAACGAGCCTCGTATGCAGCCAGTTTCTCCTATCTTGATATTGACGAAGCGAATATGAGGCGTATCAGTTACTCGTTGCACAAATTTACAGCCATTTCCGTACGAGAACGACAAGGACTTGAACTTCTGTCCCAAATGGGGCTCAACGGCACATGGGTATTAGACCCTGTATTCTTGCTTCCGGTAGATGAATGGGAACGTTTGGACAATATTAAGATTCCATCTGACAAATACCTGCTAGTTTATGATTTTGAACGTAATTCAGCTTTGCAAGATTTCGCACGCACTTATGCCAAAAGGAAAGGATTGAAAATCTATTCCATCAACGACACCTATCCCTTGCATTACGCCGATCGGAATTTTAATAGCGCGGGACCTCGTGAATTTGTCGGATTAATCCGCCATTGTGCTGCATTCGTATCCAATTCTTTTCATGGCACGGCGTTCTCCATACTTTTCCATAAACCGGTATTTGTGTTCAACCGGCACCGTCATAAAGTAAACTCACGCATGGAGAGCCTGTTGGGGCTTTTCGAATTAGGCGACTGCTTGATTAATTCCCCGGCAAGTGCAGAAAAAGCCATGGAAAAAGAATTCGACTACGATAAGATTGAAAGCATCACAAAGCGAGAATTAGTACGTTCAATGAAATTCTTAGAAAAGTTGCTGTCATGAATATATCCACCGTAAAGCATTGCGTAGGTTGCATGGCTTGTGCTGACCGATGCCCAAAATCCTGTATTCACTCTTGTGAGGACACACTGGGACATCGTTACCCTATCGTCAATGCCACCCAATGTATCGACTGTGGGGCTTGCTTGAAAGTCTGCCCAACTGAAAATCCACCTTTACTGCATGAACCGTTAAAAGTGGTTGCAACATGGCGCACAGATGAGAGATTACGCGAGCAAAGTTCTTCTGGAGGAATAGCATCAGCTTTAGCAGAAGAGATGATAGCGTATGGCGGTACGGTCTATGGTTGTGCTTTCGTCCCACCATTCTCATTCCAGCACATCCGCTGTACTACAAAAGGAGAACTCTACAACCTGCGTGGTTCTAAATACGTGCAAAGCGATACCAATGGAATTTTTCGTCAAATCCACAATGATCTTAAAGCCGGTCGCGAAGTTCTTTTTATTGGCACACCTTGTCAAACGGCAGCAATACGCAACTATTTTCCCAATGATACACACCTTTTCATCGTAGATCTCATTTGCCATGGTGTACCTTCACAGCGATTGCTGCGTGAAAGTCTTCCCAACGATTTTACATCCTTGCACGTAGATCATGTGGAATTTCGTGCAAGTACGAAATTCCATTTTTCTGCAAAAAATGGTATTTCTACAGTGTACAGCCGTCCTCTCAATAAAGATCTCTATATGAAGGGCTTTTTCACAGCACTCTTTTACCGGAACAGTTGTTATTCCTGCAAATTTGCCCAGACAGCAAGAGTGGGTGATTTGACGTTAGGAGACTTCTGGGGCGTAAGTTTACCGGAACATACAAATGAAGAAAGTAAAGGCATCTCACTCTGCATGATAAATACAGAGTCTGGGAAGAAGCTATTGAAACGAATCTCAACAAATATCAAACAATTTGAACGGCCACTTTCCGAAGCTGTAACCGGTAATAAACAGCTGTCACATCCTATGCCTCGGACTTTCCGAGTGCGTCTTTTTCAATGGCTTTACCCAAAGTTTGGGTTTCACTGGGGGGTAAGATGTGCCATTCCTGAAATTATTTTGAAAAATCGGCTCGTGGATATTCTAAAAGGCAAAAGCATAAAATATATAATTTTGAATCTATAAAATTCACTATGCATTAATATTGTTAGTATTACTGCATAAAACGATAAAAGGTAAAACGACTACAAATCTTTGATACTATGACTTTTATTAATTATTTGAAGCCTTGATTATTATGAAACGGAAATTGAGAAAGAAAATTCTATCCATCGTACCATTACCGCCACCGATACATGGCTCCGCCATGATGTGCCAATGTATCAAGAACAGCCATCTAATCAATGATACATTTGAGTGTGATTATGTTAACTTATCCACTTCCCGTAGGATGAATGAGATTGGCAAGCGTTCTATAAAAAAAATACTTCGGTTTATCGGCAGTTACCTTGCTGTTTTAGGGAAATTGCTTACTCATCATTACGATGCTTGCTATCTGGCTATCACTTGCCACGGAATAGGCTTTTTGAAAGATGCCCCGTTTGTCTTGTTATGTAAACTATTTGGACGCAAAATTATTATTCATCAGCATAACAAAGGAATGAGCAACGATGTGAATCACTGGCCCTACCGTTGGCTTCTGCCGTTAGTCTATAAAAACACAACTGTCATTCTTCTTTCATGGAAACTATATCCCGACATAGAACAAGTGGTGAAACGTGAACAAGTGGTGATTTGCCCCAACGGCATTTCTGACATTAACATCCTACCACAAAAGCACCCTAATATTCTACCACACTTGTTGTTCCTGTCAAATCTGATGGAAAGCAAAGGAGTTATAGACCTACTTGATGCTTGCCAAATACTAAAGGGAAGGAGGTATCGCTTCATATGCAATTTCGTAGGTAGTGAAACAAAGGAGATTGATACCCATCGTTTCCAAGAAGAAGTGCACGTGCGGAAACTTGATGATGTCATTTTTTATTTAGGTAGTAAATATGGTCAGGAGAAATATGACATCTTTAGTGAAAGCGACATGCTGATTTCTCCTACGTATAATGATTGTTTCCCCCTAGTATTATTGGAAGCCATGCGGCAAAACTTGGCCATCATTACTACGGATGAAGGGGCTACAACTGATATTGTCTATGATGGGGTAACAGGGTGGATTGCGAAGAAGCGATGTCCGGAGAATTTGGCAGACAAAATCGGGTCACTCTTAGACAATCCAAAAACAATGATTAAAATGGGGCAAGAGGGGCGTAAACGTTTCTTGGAAAATTTCACCCTTAAAAACTACGAAGAAAGGATGAAGGAACTCATAGACAATACTATAGTCAAATAAATTCGGCCATGTGCCACCTCGTTATCTTACGAATATAAATCATTATTCTTGACATTGTTGAAAGAAAAAGACGGAAATCCAACCTATCATTCGCAAGACGTTTATGATTGGATAGAGCGGATTGTAAGGTAGGCACATATATACAAATCCTACTAAAGATAAGCACAATTTTAATCATTGATAGACGGCTGGTTGTATAAAATCAGCTTGTCCATATACGTCATTCTCTATGGAAACTTTTTTTAATATCCACTATGAGATGGATAAATGCAAGATTCATCAAGCTATTGACAAGCAGGTGCAAATGAACAGTCCTGCATATATTTGCGTGGCAGACGGGGTTGTTTTGAATATTGCCAATCGTAATCCTGCCTATTTGGATGTGGTCAATGGTAGTATGTTCTCTGTCTGCGACAGTGGGTACGTTCCCATTTATTTGAAATGGATTTATGGCATTACAAGAGAACAGTATTGTGGCAGTCAAATTTTTATGGACTTAATCCAAAAAAAGAAATATAGGATGTTCTTTATGGGGACATCAACAAAGACTTTGGCTGCGCTTAAAGAAAACTTGGTGAAAATAGATGCCCGTATTGCTGAAATGACTTTCTACGAATTACCATTCCGCTCTGTGGATCAGTTTGATTACCAAGGAATCGCAAAAGAGGTGAATGCCGATGGAGCAGATATAATATGGGTGGCTCTTGGTGCACCCAAACAGGAGATGTTCATGAACAAATTGAAACCTTATTTGAATCGGGGAATAATGATTGCTGTAGGGGCAGCTTTTAAGTTCTATAGCGGTTTGGAAGAGAAGCGTGCTCCTGGGTGGATGGTAAGACATCATCTGGAATTTATATATCGCATATTTAGCGAACCCAAAAAGCAATTGAAGCGTTGCTGGTGGATTGTAATCACACTGCCAGGACTTTTATTTGGAGAGTGGAAGAAAAAGAAAAATACAATACGTCTAAAATTATCATAGACAAAATACATATAGATTTCATCACTCAAATATTTTACACAAAAGATAATATGACAGCGAAGAAAGTATTCGTATCAGGTTGTTATGACCTGTTGCACAGTGGGCATGTGGAATTTTTCCGGCAAGCTTCTCAATACGGGGACCTGTATGTAGGCATTGGCTCTGATGAAACCATCCTGCATTACAAGAAACATCGCACAGTTTATCCGGAAAGGGAACGATTGTTTATGGTTAAAGCCATTCGCTACGTAAAGGACGCTTATATCAATGCGGGTGATGGCGTAATGGATTTTGTGCCGACGGTGGAAAAATTGCGTCCCGACGTATTTGTAGTGAACGAAGATGGAGCATCGGATGAGAAAGAAGCCCTGTGCCGCCGCATGGAAATGGAATACATCGTGTTACCACGTACCCCATCGGAAGGTTTGACCGCCCGTTCCAGTACCGACCTTAAAAAACAAACTTGTTCCATTCCCACACGTCTCGATCTTGCCGGTACTTGGATAGACCAGCCGTATGTGTCGCGATATGGTGCAGGTTGGGCTATAACCATTTCGCTCGAACCAACCTTTGAGATACAAGACCGATGCGGACTGTCTACCTCTACCCGTAATCGCATCCGCAGCATCTGGCCTTACAAATTACCAGATATGGATCCGGAAATGCTCGCCCGTTTGGTATTTTGTTTCGAGAATGACCCGGAACGGTCGGATGGTATTATCTCCGGCGCGCAGGATGCCATAGGGATCTGTATGCCAGGCTTGGTACGTCATTACTATGATGGGCACTACTGGCCAACACGTTTTGAGTCTTGCCATAATGAAGAAATATTAAGTTGGTTGGAGAAGAAATTGTGCTTGATTCCGATGTTTCCGCGCAGGGAGGGTTGCTCTGTTGTAAAAGGTGCTCAAATTGATGCGCATCATGTACAAGCACTCACTACAGCTGCTGATGAATGTTGGAAAGCTATTCTTAAGCAAGATCTTGACCGTTTTGCTGCATCTTACAAAGCTTCGTTTGAGGCGCAAGTAGCCATGTTCCCAGCCATGATGCAACCAGGTGTACAGGAATATATTGACCGGTACTCCGACATGGATGGTGTGTTGGCTTGGAAAATGCCGGGCGCAGGAGGCGGCGGTTATCTTGCATTGGTATGCCGGGATGAAAACTGCATTCCCGAAGATGCTATCCGTCTAACTATTCGCCGCCGAAATTCGGACAATCGACTTTAATAAATTCACAGCACAAAATGAAACGATATTGTCAGACGCTTACCTTACCAAATGACACACAAGCAATCGAGGCGTATATTGAAGCACACCACAATGTGTGGGCGGAAATAAAAGAAGGCATTCGCTCAGTAGGCATACTTGATATGCAAATTTACCGCTATGGATGCCAGGTATTCATGATTATGGACACGACGGATGAATTTGATTGGGAAAAGGACAACGCCCGCCTTGCCACCCTGCCCCGGCAGGCCGAATGGGAGGCATACGTTGCCCGATTCCAAGGTTGCGATCCGACGGCACCCTCCACAAAGAAGTGGCAACTGATGGAACAAATCTTCAAACTATGACACGGCAAACGAAAGGAATGTTGCGTGAAGCAGACGGACGCAGCTATGTGGCAACCTTTGCCCTTGTCGCCTCGTTGTTCTTTCTATGGGGATTTGCGCACAGCATCCTCGACGTGCTCAACAAGCATTTCCAGGACGTGCTGGTCATCTCCAAGGCACGCAGCGCCTTGGTGCAGGCGATGGTCTATGGAGGCTATTTCCTGATGGCCATCCCGGCCGGACGCATCATCCGCCGGTGGGGCTACCGCACGGGCATTGTCACCGGGCTGTTGCTCTATGGTATCGGCGCGTTGCTGTTCGTGCCCGGCGGGCAACTGATGTCCTTCCCGTTCTTCCTGTTCTGCCTGTTCATCATAGGTTGCGGGCTGACGTGCCTTGAAACCTCCGCCAATCCCTACGTCACCGTATTGGGTGAAAAGCGGTCGGCGGCTGGCAGGCTCAACCTCGCACAAGCCCTCAACGGCCTTGGCTGGGTGGTCGGCCCGATGGTCGGAGGAATGCTGATCCTCGGGGAAGACGGAGGTAACATATCCTTGCCCTATGCCGTCATAGGCTGCATAGTAATCATACTGGGAATGGTATTCTCCCGGTTACGTCTACCTTCACCAGACGAGCAGGTGGAGAAAGGCGATGAGACCGTGGCCGCCACGGCATCCGCCCCTTCCGTTTGGCGCATCCGCACTTTCCGCTATGGAGTGGTGGCCTTGTTGCTCTATGTGTCCGCGCAGACCGGCATCAACTCGTTCTTCATCAACTATGTCCTCGAAGCGGACACCGTGCTAAGCCCGTCGGCGGCAGCGATGATGCTTTCCATCGGCGGCATGGGATTGTTCATGGCAGGTCGCTTGTTCGGTTCGTTCATCTTAAAGACAATAGTCCCGGCACGGTTGATGGCCATCTGCTCCATGGGGGCGACGCTCTGCATGGCGTCCACCATCCTCCTGCACGGCACGGCTGGTATTGTGTCTCTCTGCCTCACCTATGCTTTTGAGAGCGTGATGTTCCCTACCATCTTCTCGATGGCCCTCATTGATGTGACCGGCAGCAATACAAAGACCGCATCCTCCTACCTTGTCATGTCAATAGTGGGCGGAGCCATTGCCCCGGTTCTAATGGGCCTGCTTGGAGAAAATAATATGGCACTTGGTTTTCTCGTTCCTTTGGCCTGCTTTATCGGCATAATGTCCTATGCGTTTTCCTACAAGCGATATAGATATGGAGGTCAATCATAGGAACAGCTTTCAAATTGTCGTTAATACCTAAAAACATAAAGAGCTAAAAATATTATAACATGGTACAGAATAACGAATGCAAGAAGGACGTGGTAATAGTCCTTAACGACAGTACTTATGCCCATGCCTTTGGAGAAGGGAACCGGGTGCATCAAGACGAATTTGACCGGGCTATCAGATTGATTGATGAACAGATGGAAAGGTTCTCCAACTATATGGTCGCAGACAATGAATTAAGTGATAGATACCATAACACTATCTCGATATTGGGTGAGCGTGGTACCGGTAAGACTTCATTCTTACGCTCTGTATTAACCTTTTATGAAGAACATGCAAAAAACAACAAGGTCGAAATTTTGGGAGTTATAGACCCAACGATACTTGAACAAAAAGGGCATATATTTCTATATATTGTTTCTCTCATTAACGAGGAGGTTTGCAAAAAACTGGACAAGGAAGAATGTGCCCCAAACTCTGACGCTTTCTGCTTGCGCAGGGATTGGAAACAAGCTCTTGCTAAATTGGCAAAGGGATTGCCTTCATTGGATACGGTAGGCACTGATTACAAGAATAACAACTGGCAAGATGATGATTTCATCATGGAGAAGGGGTTAGGGCAAGTAGATGCCGCACTGCATTTAGAGTTAAATTTCCATCGGCTCATCAATAAGGCTCTACAGATATTAGAGAAAAAATTTTTTATGTTGGCCTTTGACGACATTGACATAGATATGCAAAAAGGCTGGCCTGTTTTAGAATGCATTAGGAAATACCTGACTACGCCGCAAATCATCACCTTGCTATCCGGCAACTTGAGGTTCTACGGCAACAACATTAGGATTCAGCAGTGGGTACAATTCGAGCCTCTTGAAAAATATGAGGCAGACTATGGTGCAAACAAACTCATGATGAATGAGCTAAAAGCACAAGTAAATGAAATAGAAAGCCAATATCTAATCAAAATCATGAATGGAATCGCATCCATCTGCATTCCATTCATGACGCTATCTCTACCTATGGAAAACTATTTTTTGTAAAAGATAATTCAAATCCTGCAAAAGATATTCCATTGAGCCAAGTATATAGTGACATGCTGAAAGCGCAAGGAATAAAAAGCAATTCGGCAATTTCGATATTTTCGGATTATATTTTGGGGCTTTCTTTGAGGTCACAAATAAACATTCTGCAAAATTATATGCTTGGCGACAATGATAATCCGAAGAGTTTAGCCTATGTAGATGTTTTTTTGTCCCACATGTATGTCAGTCAAATAGACTATGAATTGATTGTCAATAATCCCAGGATGTGCAACATAGTCATTTTGCTTTATCTTGTTCGCAATGGGATCTTAAATAATTCCTATCTATTATTCCCCAATAGCGAAGACGCTGGAATAAACGCCTGTGTAACAGGATTAACTCTCCTATTTATGGAAAAGCAACGGACTAATCCATCTTTCGTCTTTGACTATATGCTTCGAATTGGATATATCCGTAATGTATATGTGACAAGCAACAATAATGATATTTTGGAAAGGATGTGTCCGTATGCAGGAGCCTTTCAGGATGTATCATTGAAAAGTCTCGTTGGCATGTCAATGGGATATCTTGCATCGCAAAAAGGTTATGACTTGAAAGAACATATCTTGGTATATGGATTGTCATCGGCAGCCAAAGAAAGACGCAAGGATGATATTGTGCGCATAGACGATGCTTTTGGCACTGATGATGTCAAGGGTGCACAGAGGACTGTCGGCTTCATCCCCTTATGTGCTTTGAAATATGCAGGCAAGAATGAAAGCAGATTGTATTATTCCATGTTCAACCTATTGGCTGCCATTGGTCAGATATTAAAAAATGGGACAAGCAAACATGAAATCCAGATAGAGCTTGATAAAATGCAGTTGCTCCGATATTATTCCATATTAGACGAAAGTACCAAGGCCACGGGAATAGAGGAAGAATTGGATTTAACCGAAATGGCAGATGATGATGAAAACGACAATTCGGTAGAGCATCTTGTAGAATCAATTCAAGCTTGGATTGGAAAATACGATAAGTGCATCATCCCACCTTACACTATAGGGAGAATTATGGGACGATTTTATTCGACCGCCCCGCAAATCAAGAACAGACGATTGGGGGATACCATGTATCAAAGCGTCATCTCTTTGCTCAATGCATGTTTATTGGAAGAATCTTTGGAATTGTTGGATGAATGTGATGTCCCGCGCTTGAACAATTCAAATGCCACGAACAGTGATAAAATATTCTTCAACAATCTAAAAAAAATTGTCGTGGCAGGAATTGGCGATAAGATGAAGTTTACCAAATGGTTGGCGGAGTGCCCCCTCATGCAGGCATTTTTTACCCCTAATTTTTGGAATGGAAGGCAGGAGATTGCTGGCCGTGTAATAGAAAGGAATCAACACTTTGAAGAGGTATCCGTTTATGAAATTTTGAACCAAGTCGGATTAAGGATACATAGGGAACCGGTGGAGGGTTAAAGTAATACTAATAGCATGCAAATATAGCTATGATTTCTTCTCCTTTCATAAGAAACTTATTATCTGATGAAAAATCACTCTACAAATACTTCGTAGAGTCAAGGCCTATAACCGTGGAAGATGTAAAAAGGCACTTGATGTTGGCCGAGCGGGAGAATAATATATACATTCCTGACCATCATTATAGGTTAGGGTGTGAAAAAGCTTTTGAAGGCATTGAATGTCTAAGCGATTTGTTCACTGTGGGGTTGGCCGGAGTGGCTGATATGTTTTTGGAATTCAGGGAAAAAGTTGTATATGTCAAGGTGGAGAAATTTAATGAATGGCAAATGCTCCTCCCATATATTCCACCTTTAATTCTCGTAGCGGCCAAGGTATGGAAAGAACATCCACCCCGTGTCATTTCACACACTGAATACATCGCAAAATTTTTGGTTGTCAATTTACGATATACCACTTTGCCTTCTCCTTATATCAGGCAATTAGATGAACTCAGGGGAAAAGACAATGGGCTGTATGATTTGCATATACATCTGAATGGGGCGATAGAAACAGATACAGCCTGGCAAGATTTCCTACAGCACCCGGACGAAGTATATCAGGAGTTAATGGAAGCCGCCGGGAAAAGAATGGTGAAAGAACAATACTTGCAACTATCTCCGTTTATCACACCGGCTACTTTCCGGCGTTTGTTGCAGATAGCCCGTGTATTGAGAATGATGTTGTGTGAACGCATATTGTGCTCCAAAGAGAATGACGTTTCCTTAAAGGCCTTGTTAGGCAAATTAACATATGCGGAACTTCAAGAAATGAGTTCATGCCATCCCATGACATACTTGATAGGCAATGACTGCAAACCGAAGTACCTTGAAGCCTTGCTGTACATATTAACACTTGATTATTTGGACAGAAACAAAGCAGATGATTACACTGCAACTTTGTTCCATTATTACCTCCTTATTTTGGGTCAAGCAAACAAAATGCTCGTGCAACAGCCTTGTTGTTTCGGCTTTGAGGAGTTTCAAAAGTATTCAATGAATGGGTACCGTGAGTTCAGTGAACGAGAATATAAGCGAAGGTTTTTGCAACTTGCCGGAAATGCATTGGAAAATGTACGATTGCTTGAAGGCCGGTTCTCGCCCAAAGATACATTGACACAAGATGAAGAACTAATTGGCAAAGCAACAAGTGGATGGAATGAACTTTCCAAGGTAAAAAAGTACTATGGTATGAACCACCCATCGGAACTTACTTTAGTGTCACATTTCATAAAGAAGCCAGATATAGACGCAGACGATTTCATCAGGCATAAATGGCTGCGGCATGAAGTCATGCACAAGGCAAACGTGCTTGTCCAACTTAAAAATTCCGGAACGGGTTATTCAAAGAAAGTAGTTGGAATAGATGCGGCTGCCAGTGAATTTGACGCTCCGCCAGAAGTTTTCGCCCCCGCATACCGCTACCTTCGTGAAAACGGGTATGATCATTTTACTTACCATGCAGGTGAGGATTTTTATCACATTTTGAGTGGGTTAAGAGCTGTTTACGAGGCCATTGAATTTCTTGACTTAAGACGAGGAGATCGAATTGGCCATGCTTCTGCCACAGGCGTTTCAGCAGCCATATGGAGTCAAAATATGGGCGGACAGTTGCTTATTCGACAAGGAGAATATCTTGACGACCTTCTGTTTGCATATAGTTTGATTGAAGGTTCTGCAAATCCTTCGCTAATGGGAATCCTCCCTTTGATAGCCAAAAAAATTAACGACCTTTCATTTGATGTCTATGGCGAACATGTCCCCTTGAGATTGTTGGTGGATGCTTGGCGTTGCAGGTTTCATGATCCGGAAGAGGAACTTGAGAAATATACTGTAGAATTGGATAATGATCTTCCCATAAGATACCTGTTGGCATACCATCACAAGAGCACCCGCATTCGATATGACAAGATAATTGAGGTGAAAACTTTCGATTTATTGGAAGAGAAAGAATTGACAGAACTCCAATTACTGCTGCTGGCGTATATGTGCCAGCACGAGATTGTCATAGAAACATTACCAACCAGCAATGTCGTCATAGGTGTCCATCGGGATTACAAGTCGTATCATCTGTATAATTGGATGATGTGGAAAGAACAGGGAAAACTCATCCCTCCCATCGTCGTCGGTACAGATGATCCGGGGATATTCGCCACAAATATCTATAATGAATATGCCAATATCTACTGCCAATTGGTTTACGAAAAGAAAATAAATCCACAGAACGCTGTCAAGTATTTGGAAGAACTGCAACACAATTCCCGCCTGTATGCTTTCTAATCCTTGTCAAACATACCGACTATACTTAGAAAACATCAAGCATTCTTAATCCGTATACGGAATCTAAAAGAAGAGCCCTTGTCTGGTTAGTTGCGGACAAGGGCTTTTGTTTTCCAAAATAATTCAAGCGTTCATCTTTCAAGCAATCCAACTTGTTTTGAAGCGTTCCAAAACAATAATAATTCATAAACTCCGACTTATTCGCATGGATTATAACAGATAATTCCTATTTTTGCTATCTTAACGGGTAGCACATTCATCTAACAGAATGCGCTACGAATAATATGACTAGCAATGAAAGTATCCTTGACACAAAAGATATATGCCGGGAGCTTCCTGTTGCTGGCCGTCATCGCAGGAATGGTGGTCATCCTTATCCATGAGCGTGGCCGGATGCGGGAAATAGATGCCGAGGTGCATGACCTGCAATCGGTGCGGAATGACATCCATGCCGCACAGCTTCACATCACCGAGCTTTCCCTGCTGGGCGAGAGCCTGATCAGCCAGGAAAATACGGATACGGCATACTACCGCCGGAAACGCCTTTCCACAGACAGCCTGCTGCTGGCCTTGAAACCCCGGTGCAGGCAGCATGTACGTCCGGGACAGATCGATACGCTCCGGCACCTGCTTGCCGACAAGGAAACGCACCTGTTCCGTGTCGTGAAAGTCATCGGAATGCAGGATGCGGCGGACAGCATTCTTGTCAATCACCTGCCCGAAGTGGCGGAACGTGCCACCCGCATACGTACCGTCAGGAAAAGAAGGGACAATATCCTAGGAGCGTTGGGTGCCAAGAAAACCGTCCGGGTATTGCCTTCCGCACGAGAACTGCACACGTTCAGTGACAGCCTGATTGCCATGCAGCAGGAAAGCATGGAGGATATGGAAACCAGTGCCGACAGCCTGCACGCCCGCAACCAGGCATTGAACGCCCGGCTGAGCCTTCTCATCAAGCATCTGGACCGGCAGGCGCAAGAGGCCTGTTCCTTACGGGAGCACAAGATTCTGGAAGCACAAAACCGCTCCACGCTCCTGTTAGCCTCTACTTTGTCCGCCGCCATCCTCCTTTTGGTCTTGTTCCATATCGCCATCCACCGGGAAATCCGACGTAATCTCAGCGAAAAGAAAAAACGCGAAGGACTTATCGACGAATTGCAAGCGAGCAACGAGAAGAACAGGCAGTTGCTGCAATTTCGTCGTAACTTGATGCAGACCGTCAGTCACGAACTGCGCACTTCCCTGACGGCAATAAGCGGAAATGCAGAGCTTTTGCTCCGGGATGAAGCCCCGGAAGACCAGACACGCCACATACGCATCGTGCGTGAGTCCGCGGACCGCATGGCTTCCATGACCACCGAACTGCTGGAATTTTTCAGGCTGGAAAACCGGAAAGAGAAGTTGAACATCTGTCCGTTCCGCTCTGGGTCCATAGCCACTGTACTGGAAACGGAGTTCGCCCCTTTGGCGGAAGCCAAGGGCATCGAATTCGTGACAGACAACCGGACGGCAGAGGTGCTGGGCGGCGACAAGGAGCGCATATTGCGCATCGGAAGCAACCTGCTTTCCAACGCGCTCAAGTTTACCCGCAGCGGCCGCATCACACTCCATACGGATTACAAGGACGGACTGTTCACCCTGTCCGTGCAGGATACCGGAACAGGTATCCCGAAAGAAAAACAGGAACAGATCTTCGCCCCTTTCGAGCGTCTTGGCAATGCCGTGACACAGGACGGATTCGGGCTGGGCCTTGCCATCGTGGCCAATCTCGTAAAGTTGATGCAGGGTTCCGCTTCCGTAGAGAGCGAACCGGGCAAGGGAAGCCGCTTTACCGTTGTCCTTCCGCTGCCGAGGGCCGAAGAAGTTCCGGAAGAAGAGAAAGCGAAGGATGTCCACCCCTCACTGGCCGGATGTTCCGTGCTGGCCATAGACAACGATCCGGTGACGCTCCGCCTGATGCGCGAGATGTACCTTCAATGCGGCGTGTCGTGTGACACCTGCCTCGCCTTGGCCGATCTGACCGACAGGATACGGGACAAGGAATATGACCTGTTGATAACAGACCTGAAAATGCCGGAAGCCAACGGCTATGAAATCTTGGAGCTGCTGCGCATGTCAGACATCGGCAATTCCCGCGCCATTCCCGTGGTGGCAGCCACGGCGGCGGGCTATGTATCGGAGGATGAACTGAAAGAAGCCGGATTTTCCGGGTTGCTCCCCAAGCCGTTTTCCATAGACGAGCTGATGGAAGTGACGCGGCGTTGTATCCGTGAAAAGCGGAACAGGCAACCAGACTTTTCCGCCCTGCTGGCCTTCGGCGACAAGCGTAAAACCTTGAAGGAGCTGATTGCCGAAACGAAGAAGGATATGGAGGAAGTCCGGAGAGTTTCCGAAAGGAATGACTTGGCAGCCTTGAACGGCTGGGTACACCATTTGAGGAGCTCATGGATGGTGATACGGATGGAACGCCCCTTGCAGAAGTTACATGAAGCCATCCATAAGGAACCGCGCTCGGACGAAGAGGTCGCCTGCGCAGTCCGTGTCGTGCTGGAACAAGGAGAAACCATCATAAAAGCCGCAGGAAAGGAGATGAAGAAATGGGAAAGATTATCGTAGTGGAAGACAACCTCGTGTACAGCGGGTATGTCTGCAATTTTTTGAAAGAAAACGGATACCGGACAGTGAGCACCTTAGATTGCGCGGGTGCCCGAAAGTTATTTGCCACGATGGACGATGACGACATCGTGCTTGCCGACCTGAAGCTGCCCGACGGCGACGGTATCAAGCTGTTGGAGGAACTGCGCCGACAGGGAAAGCGCAATCCCTGCGTCATCATGACGGATTATGCGGAAGTGTCCACCGCCGTGCGTTCCATGAAATCCGGGGCGGAAGACTATATCCCCAAGAAACTGCTGACCAGCCAGCTTCCCGCCATGCTTCAAGACTTGCAGAAAAGGCAGTCGTTCCATGAGGAACCCCTGTTCATAAGGGAAAGCGAAGCTTACCAGAAAGTATTCGGGCGTCTCCACGTCCTGGCCAAAGCCGACATCTGCGTGATGATCCGGGGTGAGAACGGAACCGGGAAGAAGCACATCGCGGAGAAGATACATGCCCAGAGTGACCGTGCGGACAAACTCTTCGTGACGGTGGACTGCGGGTTGCTTTCCGAGAATCTGGCCGCTTCCGCCCTGTTCGGGCATGAAAAGGGGGCTTTTACCGGAGCGGTCGGTCGCAAGGAAGGCTATTGGGCGGAAGCCGAGGGCGGCACATTGTTCCTTGATGAGATAGGCAACCTTCCCCTCGGCGTGCAGCAGATGCTGCTCTGCGCCATACAGGACAAGCGTTACCGCCCGGTCGGCGGCACAAAAGACCGGAAAGCCAACGTGCGCATCATCACCGCAACGAATGAGAATCTGGAAGAAGCCATATCTGAAAAGCGTTTCCGCCGGGACTTGTATTTCCGGCTGAGTGAATACACCGTGACAGTGCCCCCGCTCAGGGAATGCCCGGATGACATCCTGCCGCTTGCCGAATTCTTCCGGGAACTTTACAACCAAGAACATGGCAGGCAGGTAAAAGGTTTCGACGCGGAGGCGAAGAAACGGCTGCAGGCCCATGACTGGCCGGGAAACGTGAGGGAACTGAAGCAGGTAGTCCAATCCGCCGTGCTCTTTGCCCAAGGGGAGATGGTGACTGCGGAGGACTTGAACTTGGAGGAAGCGGAAAAGCCTTCCGACCCTGACGTTACTTTGAAAGGGGAAGAGATGGAAAAGAAACGGATATGCCAGGCTTTGGAAAAGGCCGGGCATAACCGGAAAGAGACCGCCAGGCTGCTTGGCATAAGCCGGAGCACGCTGTACGAGAAAATGGACCTGTATGGGATTCAGACGAAGAAGTGACATGGCGGTGTAGTGTACGAAAAACGGACACTTGTCCGGAAGTCGGACACGGAAAATGGGTTGCTTATTCTTCCTGGAAATAAATTTTCACCCAACAATAGCTTGATTTTTAATAAATTGAATATAAGTTCATCCCAGTGACATTGTAAATGGACTGCCATTTGCTCCTATGGATGTATGTGCGCACATTTCATCCGAGTATAAAACAAAAAATTAGGAACAAATGGAACATCTCACTTTGACGGAAACCGAGTTTTTCCGTCTGATAAGCAATCCCGACAGCCGCGCCGGGTTACGCACGGCCTACGATGAGTTCACTGAAAGAGTCATCCAGCTCTGTCTCACCCCGTCCGGGAGCGGCCACCCGGTGCATGCCCTGAGTTATGCGGAAACGGAACTGCAATACCATGAGGCCCTGCAAGGCAGGAGCCATGAAAGTGAACTGAACCTGCATGTGCACAAGGCCCTTGCCTTTGTGCGCAAGATGCTACGGTTCCTTGCCCGTGAATACCATCCGTTGCCGACACCGCCCTCCCGCATGTTTACCGGCGAGAAAACCGGCGCCCCTCCTTCTGCTGCCCCTCCGATATGCTGGACGGGCAGCATATCCGACCTGGTGGAATTGTTGTACGGGCTCGACACCCTGAAATGTATCAACGGAGGGGAAACCGGCATCCAGGAACTGATGGCCCACTTCTCCCGAATCTTCGGCATGGAGTTGAAGCCCAGTCAGTGCTACAACGCGTATGTGGATATCCGGCGTAGGAAAAATGACAGCCGTACTTATTTCTTCGACCGGGCTTCCGAAAAGTTGAACGAGCGGATCGTGAAAGACGATGAGCGGGAACGGGCACGGAAAAGATAATTATATCTCCATTGATGTATCAGACAAGGAGCGCACAGGCGTTTCCTTGCCTGATTTTAGGCGTGTTATTACAGATGATTAAGAAGATAAGGCATATTGTTTCCTACGTTCTTCCAGAAAAGTATTACTTTTGTAACAATTATCGCCTTTTGATGGCAAAAGTAGGCATACCATCCTAAAAGGTGGCTCATTTTTATAACGCATACAGAATGGAAACATATAAGAAACCGCCTTTGAGCTACACGGAACAAGTCGCCCTCTTGCAGTCAAGGGGCATGTCTGTTCCGGACATACCGCGGGCGGAAAGACTGCTCGCCAACATCAGCTATTACCGGCTCAGCGCCTATATGCTGCCCTATAAGAAAAAGGAGAACGGCACAATCATTGACAGTTTCAAGGAAGGCACGACATGGGATATGGTGTATGACCTGTACGTGTTTGACCGGAAGTTGCGCCTGCTCGTATTCGATGCCATTGAACGGCTGGAAATAGCCATCCGGACACAAATCATTTATCAGTTGAGCCACAAATACGGTTCCCATTGGCAAGATAATCCTTCCATATTCAAAGCTCCGGAACGGCGTGTGTTGCGTGACGGCTCCATCGTGACATTCGATGTGTATGCCGAAATCCAAAAACATATCAGCGACCAACTGCACAGTAACCGGGCTGAGGTGTTCATCCAGCACTACCGGAACAAATATGACAATCCGGTCAATCCTCCCTCGTGGATGAGTGTGGAAATCATGTATTTCAACCACCTGTCACGTATCTGCACAGGATTGAAGAGCAGGGCGGACATCAACGGCATAGCCGATTATTTCGGTTTGCCTCCAAAGACATTCTGCTCATGGCTGCATACCATGAACTACGTGCGCAACCTGTGCGCCCATCATGCAAGGCTATGGAATAGGGAAATGAGCATCGTGCCTGAAAAACTGCATTTTTCCAAAAGGCTGGTATGGATAAGCAATCCTGATACGGTACAGCGTGGCAAGGTGTATTACTTCTTCTGTATGTTGGGATACCTCTTACAGACAGCCAATCCCACTTCTTCATTCAAGGACAGGCTGAAAGCGTTGGTCGATGAATATAAAGGCGTAGCGTCACTTTCTGCAATGGGCTTTGGCGAAGGTTGGGAGAACGAAAAAATCTGGAAATAGTCATTTTTCCGGTTTCATGCGCTTGCCATTCAAGAAAAAATGCCTACCTTTGCATCACAAGATTAACAAGACAGTTATAAACTAAAAGATAATAAGCCTCCCAGGCGAGCCGCAAGGCAGCATACTTGGGGGGCGTTCTTCATTTATAGCGGTAATACCCCTGACACGATGGCGAAAAAGAAGAAACGGAAACGAGGTATAACGACAGACTTGCCGATAATCATTGATTGCGGCGATGAGTTGGTGTCTGTCTATGACCCTGTATCCGTCATGCCATACAGCGAACCGCCCATTACGGAAAGGACACGCTACAAGAAATTGAATGCGGAACAAAAGGCGGTTTTCAAGTCAATGGCAGTTTCCGCCACCATAGAGTATTGGAACACAAACAGACTGATACCTTTCGGGGAAGAAATGGCGGACATCCGGAAATGGCTGGTAGAAACGTTTGCCGAAGAGTATGGCATCTTACTGAAAGAAGACAGCGAATTGAAGAATTACCTGATGATCCTTGTCATTTCCACCCTCAATAAGTTGCTCAAAGCAGAAAAAACAGCACAAGAAAAGGAAAATCCGTAACCTGTCGGGTTACGGATTTTTTCTTTTCGCCTTTGGCGCACTTACTTGTTCTGCAAGAGGTGTTGCAGTTCGGGGTCGGACTGGATGCGCTGCAACTCGTCGGCGACAATCTGCCGCACCTCCGCCTTGATGCGGTTGTAGTTCTCCTGTATCATTTCCTTCATGCGGTCGTTGCCGTCGGCATCGGTGAAGTCCGTGATGACGGGGATGGGCTTGTAAGCCTGCTCCTCGCGCTTCACCTTCTCCGCGTCCACCACAATCTCGCAATGAAAGATTTTCTGCTCGATGCGCTCGTTGAAGTTGTCAGCCACCGCCCCCACGAACATGCCCTGCGTGAGCGTGGAAATCTTGCTCGCGGGTATCAGGCTCTCCATCTGCGTGTTGATGGAGGTGGACTTGTCCTCGCGGTTGATGGTGATGCTCTGCCGCTTCTGCAAGATTTTGCCGAAACGCTCGGAAAGCGTCTTGGCGGTCTCGCCCACCACCTGCCCGGAGAAGATGTTGCCCACCGTGTTCATCACCACGGCGGCCTCCTTGTCGCCGTAGTCGCGCTTCAACTGCGAGAAGTCCTGAAAGCCGAGGCAGACCGCCACCTTGTTGCTTCGGGCGGTGGCAATCAGGTTATCCAATCCCTTGAAGTAAATCGTGGGCAGCTCGTCAATAATCACCGCCGACTTCAGCTTGCCTTTCTTGTTGATGAGCTTCACGATGCGGGAATTGTACAAGCCCAACGCCGCGCCGTAGATGTTCTGGCGGTCTGGATTGTTGCCGACACAGAGGACTTT
>OJME01000498.1_pt1 | contig 36087 bp, 38 predicted proteins | sample 1597151 | NCBI WGS metagenome assembly OJME01 (sample SAMEA2452118, study PRJEB22498) | human gut metagenome | biome: human feces; feature: human gut; material: feces | place: Australia | collected 2012
ATTTCTACTATACATTACGATGATATAGAAAAAATGGATTTAAAAGAAGTTGATGATAAGAAAAATCCATATTATGAAGCTTATAGATTGAGTATATATATGAAAGATAGATCAAAATTAATATTAGATACATCTACAAGCGTAAGTCAAATAAGAAAGGATATGGATCGATTTTTAAATGATTTAAAAGAAAGCTTTGATAAATATAATTAAATAAAAAAATATGACTTAAATATTAAAAATCCTCTATAATATAACTATAAATACTAAAAATTGTATCAATAAATAAAAAGGGGAGGACTAAATTATGTCAGAAGTTCTTTTGGAAGTAACAAGGGGTCCATTAGTAGAAAATATCCATAGAGGTGATATAGCAGTAGTAGGAAGGGATGGAAAATTAAAATATTATAAAGGTGATCCTTATAAAGTTGCTTATTTACGCTCATCACTAAAACCAATTCAAGCATTAAATGTATTTTTAAGTGGGGCAGTAGAAAAATATAATTTTGAAGATGATGAAATAGCACTTATGTGTTCTTCTCATTATGGAGAAGATATGCACAGAGCAGTTATCGATAAGATATTTAATAAAATAGGATTAAATGAAAGTAATCTCCTTTGCAAGGGAGCTTATTCTATAAATGAAAAGTATAAAAACTTCCAACTTGAAAATCATATTAAATTAACACCAGCAAATTCAGATTGCTCAGGAAAACATTGTGGAATGTTAGCATCATGTTTAGCAAAAGGATATGATATAGAAAATTATAATTCTATAGATAATCCTTTGCAACAAGATTTAAAAAAACTTATAGCTCATATTTGTGAAATTGATGAAAGTAAAATTATAATAGGAACAGATGGATGCGGAGTACCTGTACATGGTATGCCACTTTATAATGCAGCACTAGCTTTTTCTAAATTTACTTTTACTGATGATTTACAACATGAGTTAAAAAGTGCCTGTGATAAAATTTTCGATTCAATGAATGAAAATCCAGAGATGGTTGCTGGAAGTGGAGGATTTTGTACAGAACTTATAAAACATACCAATGGCAAGCTTATTGGCAAAATTGGTGCTGATGGTGTTTATTGTTTGGCAGTTAAAGGAATGGATGTGGGAATTGCCATAAAAATAGAAGATGGAAATATGAATAGAGCCGTGCCACCTGTTGTTATGAGATGTTTAGAAGAATTAAATGTTCTTACAACTTCAGAGATGGAAGCTTTGAAAAACTTTAGACATGAACATTTAAAAAATAGTTTAGGTGAAACTATAGGTAAGGTTAATGCAGTATTCCACTTAAATGAAGTATAGAATATAAATAAAAAAGTCAAAAATAGTTTAAATCTGTTTTTGGCTTTTTTATTGCTTTAATATAAGGAAAATGAAAATGAATATTTTATAAATTATTGTAAATAATAGGAATATTTAAGAAATTTTACATTAAAAGATATAAAGGAGCTAAATAATGAACGTAGATAAAATATTTATAAAATCTTTTTTACATACTTTTAAGGATGAATCATTTTGTGTGAAATTTTGGGATGGTGATGAAGTCAAGGTAGGTGAAAATGAGCCTTTATTTAAGATTATTTTGAAAAAACCTATACCGAAAAAGGATATACTTACAAGTACTACTTTGGCATTTGGAGAAGCATATATGAATGGTGATTTGGAAGTAGAGGGAGATTTTTCATTAATGCTAAATACTGTATTAAAATATAAAGACAAGTTTACTACGGATTTTAAAGGTCTTCCAAAGATTTTTTCAAATTTAACATCTACAAAAAAGCAAAAAGAAGAAGTTACATATCATTATGATATAGGAAATGATTTTTATAAATTGTGGCTAGATGATACTCTTAGCTATTCTTGTGCTTATTTTAAAAATGAAAATGAATCTCTTGGTGAAGCTCAACTTAATAAAATTCATCATTTATTGAAGAAATTAAACTTAAGAGAAGGTATAACTTTGCTTGATATAGGTTGTGGATGGGGTGCATTGCTTATAGAAGCTGCTAAATTATACAAAATAAAAGGACTAGGAATTACTTTAAGTGAAGAACAGTTTAAAGCATTTAAAGAGAGAATAGAAAAAGAAAATTTACAAGATTATTTGCAAGTGAAATTAATGGATTATAGGGAACTTGAAAAATCAGGATTATTATTTGATAGAGTTGTAAGTGTGGGAATGTTAGAACATGTGGGAAGAAGTAATTATGATTTATTTATGAAATGTGTTTCTAAAGTTCTTAAAAAAGAAGGTGTATTTGTCCTTCATTATATAAGTGGACTTTATGAATCTGAAGGAGATGCTTGGATTAAAAAATACATATTCCCAGGTGGTGTAATTCCAACATTGAGAGAAATAATATCTTTGTCTGCTGATTATAGATTTTATACTGTAGATGTGGAAAGCTTGAGAATGCATTATTATAAAACTTTATTAAAGTGGGCTGACAATTTTGAAAAAAATACAGATAAGGTAAGAGAGATGTTTGATGAAAAGTTTGTAAGAATGTGGAGAATGTATTTGTATTCTTGTGCAGCTTGTTTTTATACAGGTGTTATAGACCTTCATCAAATTGTATTTACTAAGGGAGTTAATAATTCTCTTCCTTTAACTAGGGAATATTTGTATAAATAATAATATATTTTATCTACTTTTTATAAAAAATCATTAGCAAGATAAAATTAGAATATAATATAGGGAAATAAAATTAAGGGGTCTTGCTATGAGATGGATTAATGTTAAAAATGTAGATGAATTAAAGACTTTGGGAAAATTTGCACAAGTCAAAAAAGAAATAAAAAAAGATGTGGGAGACAATATAAAAATAACTGGTAGGGGTTGGAAGGACCTTTACAAAAACATAAACAAGTTTTCAAATTTAATACAAGAAATCTACAATTGTGACATGAAAACTTCCAATGAATATTTCACATCTAAATCAAATGAATATATTTTTTATTTAACTGAACTTGATGGTGAAGTTAGGATGAAAAAATTAGGAATAACAAAGTCTCTTTTTAATAATAAAAATGAGGCAAAAGTTTGGAGAGATAAAATTTTAAAAGAGATACATCCTGATATTAACAACCATCCTAAATCTACTTTGGCAATGGCAAAATTAAACGAAATGTATAATTCCATGGTGGGTAAAAATTAAAAATCAAGAAAATAATTTGATGATTCCTTACTCTGTAAAAGACTTGAAAATAGATGAACCAAAAGTAAACGAAAAGGCAAAGAGTAAGGTTGTTAAGGAAATTTCAAATGCTTGGAAAAACACATCTAGGATTGACTACAAAGGATGGGTTTGGGTGAGAAAAGATAAACTTCACAGCATACTTAGAACAACAAAAAACAATATAGAATATATATTTATGCAAATTCCTGACCAATCCAAGGCTACTTTTGGAAATGAAACTTATGTGAGAGGTTATGAAATATTAAAATTAATTGCAAAAAGTATAGAAGAAAGTGGTACTGGTACTAAGGGAATGTATCTAGAGACTTCTAAACAGTTTTATGATGCCATAAGTTCCTGTGAAAAAGCAAAATTACTTAGATTAGAATATGAAAATCAACTAAAAAGCCAAAGAAGGCTACTTAAGAAAAAACGTATTAATGCTTATCATATAAAAAATGATGAATTGACCAATGAACCGTTGAAAGTTAGAACGGCTGAATTTTCACATATAAGAAGTGTGGCCATGTATAAATTTATTTCTGATAGTATTGATAATGGTCTTATTGTAAATAAAGAAACTCATAAAATAATTACAGCTGAAGGTGTTAATGATGAAAATGAATTGCTAAGTTTATGTCACAGTAGAAATTGGTCTGTTGATTGGTACGATATATTTGTAGAAAAGTTATCTCACTTGACGGGATAGATAAAAATAGCGAGTTTGCATTAAATGCTCACTCGCTATTTTTATTTTTCTAAATTAAGAGTGCTAAGCCAATTTGTAATATCTTCTTTTTGAAGAATTACTTTCGTTAGAATTGTAAAACCATAAGTATTGGTGTAATTCATGTAACATTGCAATTATTTTGAGATGATTCCTATATTAATTGTAATGATAAGGGAAGTGTATGCTATAACTGTTGTTTTTTTACTATTAATAATAAATGGCATGCTAATTTTAAAGTATATAAAGTCAGATAGTTGATTATAATGTGATGCTTGGTATGAATATAAGATAAAATTATAAAATATTAGATTTTAGGAGATTATATACTAAAAAGGAAGTTAGTATATATGAATATAGAAATATTAAAGGCAAATATTTTAAAGCTAAACTTATACAAATGGAAGTTAATTCAAACAAATATAAATAGCCTAGTTATCTTTAAGACAAAATACAAATATACGGATTGTATTTATATAAATATTGATTCAGGTAAAGCTCACATAAAAAGGGAAAGAGTCTTTGACAATAAGTATTTAAAACTTCCCATAGAAAGATTTATAATATGTCAAATTCATGTAAATAAAGAAGTAGAGTTGATTAAATATATAAAAAATATGATTACTTAGGCTAAAATAAATAAATTTAATGTATAAAAATTAAAAAAATATTATTATGATTACAATTTTCGACATATTACGACATTATGTTTATTGTATAATAAAAAAAATTGTTTAAATTGGGAGATAAGAACGTATGAGTATAGACAAGATATTTTTAAAACAATTTAAGGCAAACAATAAATTTATTGATGCCATGGTTTCTATTATTAATAATTATTTACAAATATCTGATATGAAGAAATTATTATCTTGTTGCCAACTAATTTGTAATAGTAAAGATATATTTGAAGAAAATAATAAAATACTAAATGATTTACAGGAAAAAATGGATATTTTTAAATCGAAGTTAGACAAATTGGAAGTGGAAAATTATTGTTTAGATTCAAGAAAAATATTTACATTACTAGATATATACTCTGAAAGTATAATTAAAGGTGAGTCGGAAGAAAAAATAGAAGTTGCCTATAAAGATTTAATGAGTATGTACGGTAAATACACTTTATATAAGGATAAATTTTAATAATTATGTACAAGGAGCAGTTATTTAAAACTGTTCTTTTTTAATTTTATTAAAAATCATAATCATTTAAATTATCCACATATGAATATATAGTAAGGATGAAAATTACTATATAGAGGTGGAGATAGTATGAAAAAAATTTCAGTTGCCGTAATAGGAGCAGGTGTTAGGGGAACGAATGCTTATGCACCGTATTTGTTGGAAAATCCTACTTTAGGCCAAGTTGTGGCAGTGGCAGAGCCTAATGAAGAAAAAAGAAATAATTTTAAAAATAGATATAATATAAAAGAAGAAAATACATTTTATTCCTATAAGGACTTACTTTCAAAAGATAAATTAGCTGATGCCTTAATAATAGCTACTAATGATGAACAACATTATGAGCCAGCCCAAATGGCTTTAAAAAAAGGATATCATATTTTATTAGAAAAACCCATGTCAAATAAATTAGAAGAAGTTATAAAATTGGGAGAACTAGCAAAAAAATACCCTAATCAAGTCTTTATGATATGTCATGTATTAAGATATACACCATTTTTTAGTGAATTGAAGAAAATAGTAGATAGCAAAGAACTGGGCCAGCTAGTGAGCATACAACACAATGAAAATATAGGTTATTATCATTATGCCCATAGTTATACACGTGGCAATTGGAGAGATAGCAATAAAACAAGTCCTCTAGTACTGGCTAAAAGTTGTCATGATATGGATATTTTATTATGGTTGACAGGAAAACATTGTAAGTATATATCTTCTTTTGGTAGTTTAAGTCATATGATAGAAGAAAATTTCCAAGAGGATATGAGCGACAGATGTGTAAATTGCATAAAAAAAGAATTTTGCCCTTATAGTGCTAAGAAAATATATTTGCAAGATAATCGATTAAAAGCATCTTTATATGCAGTGGACTCTAATCCAACCAATGAAAATTTTAAAAAAGCCATAACTACAGGTCCTTATGGAAAATGTGTATATAAATGTGATAATAATGTGGCTGATCATATGGTTAGTATTTTAGAATTTGAAAATAATATAACGGCAACTTTTAATTTATATGCTTTTACAAATGATTGTAGTAGAACTACAAAGCTTATGTTTACCCATGGAGAAGTAGGAGGTAATTCGCTGAAAAATGTAATAGAAGTGCATAATTTTGGAGATAGAAATCATATGATAATTCATCCTAAAATAATAAAAAGTGGTCATGGAGGAGGGGATTTTAAGCTTATGGAAGACTTTATAAAATCAGTAAACAATGGTGAATCACATATAAAAACCAGTGCAATAGATTCCATTGAAAGTCATGTGATGCCTTTTGCAGCTGAGTATTCAAGATTAAATCATAAGGTAGTTGATATAAATAAATTTTTGAAACATAAATTGGAAGAAATGGAAAAGTAGATAGTTGACAAAGTTAACTAGTTATAATATATTATTAATATAGTTAACAAAGTCAACTAGTTTTGAGAGGATAGACAAATGGAAAAAAAAGAATTTATATATATGATGGAAAAAATGAACGAAGTAAGACTATTTAGTAGAAGTTTAATAATTCATTCAACTATAAAAAACAAAAGAACAGCACAAGAATATGATTTATTATCTCAGCTTGTTCTTCATAATGAAGGCATGACTCCTGCTAATTTAAGTAAAGCCATGTATCTAAATAAAACTATAGTAAGTCGATTAGTAGATAAATTAAATAAAGATGGATATGTAACTAAAAAACAAGACGAATATGATAAAAGAAGTTACTCTGTATTTATAACTGAATATGGAAAAGAAGAATTATTTAAAATATACGAATTATATTTATCACCAATTAATGAATTACGCTTAAAACTAGGAGATGAAGAATTTTTTAATTTAATCTCATGTATAGAAAAAGCAAATAAAATAATGAACAAAGAATAGGAGAAATTAATGGGAAAAAACAATATGACTTTTTATCAAGCAATGCAATTGGGAGCAGAGCGGTTAAAGCCCATGATAAAAAATGAAGAAGACAAAAAAACAAAACAAAAATACTTAGGGGCTTTTATATTAAAAAATATTTTATGTATTTTATTTTGTATGTTGGTAGTAGTATTTTTTAGTAGCTTTTTTGGATCAGAAAATAGCATGGTAGGTGTTGTTACTATACTTTTAGTGCTTACTTTTAGATTTACAAATTTAGATTTTAAAATTGATCAATCAGCTTTTACACTATTAGGTGTTTTTATGATTTATGCAATATGTCCTTATTTAGCAAGTAATTCAAATCATTTTGTAGGATTTGTTATTAACTTTGTATCCATATTATCAATAATAATTTTTACTTGCAACAATATGATGTATGCGAATCACACAGTATTAATATTATCTTATTTCCTTTTATATGGAAATCCAGTTACTTCAATACAATCTTTTTATTTAAGATTTATGGGATTATTGCTAGGAGGAGTAATTGTAGCTTTAATTTTCTATATAAAAAATAAAAAATTGAAAATAGAATTTAACAATACAATTTTAGACGTTTTAAAATCTTTTGATATAAGTCATGAAAAGGGAGCTTGGCAATTAAAGCTTGCCCTTGGAATAAGTTCAGTAGTATTTATTGGGGAAATGCTTAATTTCAAAAGAACAATGTGGCTGGCTTTTGCATGCATGACTGTACTTTCTCAAAGTAGTGAGGAAAAATTAAATCATCGTTGCAAAATAAGAATTTCATCAATTTTAATTGGGGCAATTTTATTTGGTACAGCTTATATATTATTACCTAAAAATATGGTGGGAGTATTTCCTATATTAGCAGGATTATTGGCAGGTTTTTGTGCTAGTTATGAAAATAAAACTATTATAAATAATTTTTCTGCCCTGCCTGCAGCAATTGAGACAATTGGTTTTGTGGATACATTAGTGTTTAGAGTTGTAAATAATGTATTTGGAGCATTATATAGCAAAGGATTTGATGTGGTTTACACTAAGATTATGGATAAAATCAATAATAAAAATGATGACGACAATTTTGGAAGCTTAAATGCAAGCATGTAAAAAAGATAGATTTTAATAATCTATCTTTTTTATATGTAATATTATATCCATTTTACAACAGCTTCTTTTCTTGGAACTGTTCTATTGTATTTAACATCAGGATATCCAATTACTAGACATGATGATAATTGACTGTGGTCTTTTACACCAAGTAAATCTAACATTGGTTGATTATCCTTAGCAGCTATTAATAAAAATCCACTGAAGAAAGTACCAAGACCTAGTGCATCAGTCATAAGTTCCATATTTGATGAAGCTAAAGTACCATTTGTAACATTAGGAGAAGATACAAATATTGCAAGTGGTGCATTGAAGAATAATTTATCATTCTTTTTGTCTTTTTTGTACATATCATAGAAGTATACCCACATTTTAGCATATCTTTCTAAATAAGCAGTTTCAGGAGTTAAGTTAGCTAAAATATATTCTCCTTTTTGTTTTAAGCTTTCATAAGCTAATTCTTTTAACTCATCAAGTTTATCAGTAACTACTGTGTAAGAAACATCTTGGCTATTTGTAGATGTTTGAGTAAATCTTCCTGCATCTATTATTTTTTCTATTTTTTCTTTTTCTACCTTTTGATTTTTAAATCTTCTAGTACTTCTTCTAAATTTTATAAAGTTTAAAAGATTTTCAGCATCTACTGTAAACTTAGCTTTATCATAAGGAATTACTTCTTCCATATTGTAATCATCAGTTGATACAGCTTCAACAGGGCATATTGCTATACAGTGACCACATTTGAAGCAAGTTGTGTTATTTATTTCAGCTTTATTTTCATTTAGTGAAATTGCAGAAACTGGACAGTCTTTTACACATTGAGAACATCCAATACATTTTTCTTTATTTACATTAAACATTTTTTAATTCTCCTTTGATTTTTTTATATACAGCTTAAAATAGTTTGACATTTATATGTATAAAATTTATAATTTTTTATACTTTAATTAATACTGTATAAGGCGATAATGAGATTATAGCACTATAGGATTAGTTATGTCTAATTAAAAATATTCATAAAACTATAACTAAAAGTTATAAATTTTAAGTTTAATATGTAGGAGATAAATATGAATTTACAACAACTAGAGTATTTTAAAGTTATAGCAGAAACTAAAAATTTTACAGAAGCTTCTAATATATTGTCTGTTACTCAGCCAGCTTTAAGCAAAGCAATATCGAAATTAGAAGAAGAGTTGGATGTTAAATTATTTCAAAGAGAAGGAAGAAATATAAAAATTACTAAATTTGGCGAGGCTTTTTTGAAATATGCAAAAGAAGCTTTAAATGAAATTGAAAGAGGTAAATTAAAATTAAAAGAGATGAAAAATAACAATGATATGATTATATCCATTTCATCTACTAATTGCATTGGAGCAACTTATATTCCTTTTTTAATAAGTAGCTTTTTTAATCACAATTTAAAAGTGAAATTTAATATGGACAATCAATCTACAGAAGAAATTATAAAAGGATTGAAAAATGGAAATATAGATTTTGGTTTTATAAGCGATATAGAAGATTTGGATAAAGACATAGAATCTGTGTTGGTGAAAAATGAAGAATATGTCTTAATAGTTCCGAGAAATCACAGATTAGCCAACGAAGAGGAAGTATATCTAAAAGATTTAAAAAATGAGTATTTCATAGCTTATAATAATAAATCTAGTGATATGAGCAAGTCTTATTCTGATTTAATTGGATATACACCAAAAATTTATGCAGAGCCTAGTCATTCCAGTGTACTTTCTGGATTAGTGGCAGCAGGTGCAGGTATTGCCATAATTTTAAACACGCCAATGATTAATACTACTAAGATTTCTGTAATAAAAATAAAAGATGATTTGGGATATAAAAGTATTTATATGGCATGGAATAAGAATTTGCCTATGAGTGAAAACAAAATAGATTTTAAAAATTATGCCATAAATATGAGTGAAAATTAAAAGAGCCCCTTAAAATTTAAGGGGTCAATTTATTACATTAATTTAATTAGTTTTTCTAATTCCTCAGATAAAGTTTTTGCTCTTTCAAAATCAGTATCTTTTAGAGCAGAGGCAATTTTTAATTCAACTGCTTTTTTCTTTTCTTCAATTTGTAGATAATCTTTGTCAAAGTGATTAGCATAAATCATTTTTCTAAATTTACGCATGCTCATTTTTCTAATTGTTTTATCTTCAATAAGTAAAACATAATCCACGCAGTTAACTATAAAGTGATAGTCGTGAGAAATCATTAATATGGCACCTTTATAATCTGCTATGGCTTTTTCTAGGGCCATTTGTGAATAAATATCTAGGTGGCTTGTAGGCTCATCCATTAAAAGTAAGTTTGCTCTACTAGCAGAAACTTTTGCCAGTTGAAGAATATTTTTTTCTCCACCAGATAGGGAGTCTATCTTTTGTGTAAGTATATCTGCATCAAAGCCGTATTTTCCAAGATATCTTCTAATTTCTCCGTAAGTTTCAAACCCTACATCGTAAAACTCTTGAAGGATTGTATTTGACTCATTTATAACATCACCTTGCATTTGAGATAAATAAGACATTTCTATATTTTCATCTACTTTAATTGCATTGTTGTTATTTTTGAATATTTCTTTTAATAGAGTAGTTTTTCCAACACCATTTGTACCGATTATTGCTACTTTATCAGTAGATTTTATCTCGAAGTTAACATTTTCTAAAAGTGTTTCATCAAAGGCAATAGTAAGCTCTTCAACTTTTAAAGCAGTAGTTTCTTCTATTTCATTGTCAGTAGATAAGTTTATATAAGGTTGTTTTATATCTACAAAAGGAGCTTTTATTCTACGAGCTTCCAGCCTTTCTTGAATTTTTACTCTAGCTTTTAGAGCCCTACCTCTAGAAGCTTCAGCATTGTAAGTTGCTTTTTCTCTTAATATTTCGATTAAAGCTTCATTTCTTGCAATTTCTTCTTCATCGGCAATGGCCATTTCTTGAAGTTCAATTTTAGTTTGAAGAAGAGAGAAGTTGTAATCCATATATCTTCCATCAAATTCTTGAAGTTCCATATTTTCTAGATGAATAATTTTGTTGAAGCAGTGATTTAATAAATATCTGTTGTGTGTAATTACTAAAATAGTTTTTTTGTAAGAATTTATTAAGTTTTTTAGTGAATTTAAATTTTCAAAATCTAAGAATACATCTGGCTCATCCATAATCATTAAGTCTGGGCTGTTTAGCATTTCTTTTATTACTTGAATAAGTTTAAATTCTCCACCACTAAGTTCGTGTATCATTCTATCTTTGTGGTTGTTTAAGTTTGCAAGATTTAATTTTTTATTAATATTGTTTTCAAAATTATCACCGTCAATGGCATCGAAAGCATCTAGTGCTTCTTGGTATTTTTCTAATAAAGTTTCAATATCATCAGAAGTTCCCATTTCATCGCAAAGAGTAGCTATCTCTTCTTGCAATTTAATGAAAGGTTCTGCTATATATTCAAAAACAGTAGTTTCTTTTGTTTTATCTCTTTGTGAAAATTGACTTACATAGCCAATTTTTAAGTTTGGTTCCATTTCTAATTTACCATCAAATAGATAGTTTTCAGGATCCATAATTATATCTATAAGTGTACTTTTTCCACTACCGCTGGCTCCTATAAAAGCACAGTGTTGACCTTCTTCTAATGTAAATGATACATCTTTGTATAAGTCTCTTTGTGGATATGAGTAGGACAAGTTGTCGACTTTTATCATGTTTATTACCTCTCTTTGTTATTGTATAAAATCAATTTCAAGTTTGAAATTGATTTTTACTTTTGATAGCATAACATTTTTTAAAAGTAAATTCAATTAAATTTTTTGTCAATATAAACATATAAAGCAGAAGATAGAAGTGATCATTTTTATATGAAATATTAAATTTATAATATTAAAAATAAAAGTATTATTTTACTTGACGATAAATAAATAAATTCATATATTTAAATTAGGGATTATATATTGTAAAACAAATATTAAAAATATACATATCAAAAGAACATTTCTAAAAAAATTTCTAATAATATTTTCATAAAAATAAAGTAAATGTATTGAAAAAATAAACTAGTGCAGTTGGACAATTCCTATCAAAACAATAAATTATTGAGGGGGAGTCTATTTTATGAGACATAAAAAATATCTTACGATGTTTTTATCATTTATATTTGCATTTGTATCACTTTATCCAATTAATGCTATGGAAAATATAAAGGATGAAAGCAATACAAGCAAAGATGACAAATTAAAATATATGGAATTTTACAAGAAATCATCAAATTTAATAAAGGAAAATTGGAATGACAATTATTTTGAATATATAAAATTAAAAGTAGGCAAAGATTATTTAACGGTAGACAATAGTAATAAAAAAATTAAACTTTCCAGCAAAGTATCAGTAAAAGATGATACAGTTATACTTCCAGTAGAGGAAATAGTAGACTTATCAGGAGGTAAAATTCATCAAAAGGATGAAGATATTAAAATTAATTATTTTGGAAATAGCGTTGCACTAGAAGAAGGTAGCGATAAAATTGAAGTAAACAAGAAAGTTAAAAAGATAGAGGAAGATGTTGAAATAAACAATGATAATGTAATGGCTCCAATTGATGTACTTTCTAAGGGCTTGGGATATACTTATAAATACGATAAAAAAAATAAAGAAATTGAACTTACAAGTCCTTATCAAACTATGCGTTTGATTGTAAAATTGAAAAATAACAATAGCAACTTAAGTAAATATAATGCAAAAGAAATTGTAAAAGGTCCAAATAATATTGTTGTTTTACAATTTGATTCCATTGAAAATACAAAATTAGCATGTGAAGAAATTCAAAAAGACAATATATCTATTTATGTTGAGCCTGATTATTATATAAGTACAGAGAAAACAGCAACATTATCTCCTAAAAATGTATCAGCATCTTATAATTCTTGGGGAGTAAAATATATAGAAGCAGAAAAATATGCGTCTTATTTAAAAAAACAAAATCTTAATAACTCTATAACTGTTGGAGTAGTAGATAGTGGAATAGATAAGAAACATTCCATATTTAAAAATAGAATAGTTAATGGTGGGTATGATTTTATAGATTCAGATAAAAATCCCAATGATGGAAACGGCCATGGTACTCATGTGTCAGGTACAATAGTAGATTGTACTCCAAATTTAAATATAAAAATATTACCAGTTAGAGTGTTAGATGATTATGGCAGAGGTACATCTATGAGCTTGGCTAATGGTGTTGAATATTGTGTAAAAAATGGAGTCGAAGTAATTAATATTAGCATTGAACTTGATACTCATGTAGATTATATTCATGAAATTATAGGAAATGCTATTTCAGATGATGTAGTAGTTGTTATATCAGCAGGAAATAATTCTAACAATACTAATAACGAATGTCCTTCAGATATGTATGACCCCATAGTAGTATCTGCCATAAACAGCTATGGTAATTTGTGTGATTTCTCCAATTATGGTTCAACTATAGATGTAGCAGCTCCTGGAGAAGATGTGTATAGTGCTTATCCAGGTGGAGGATATACTTCTCTTAATGGAACATCTATGGCAGCACCTCATATTTCAGCAGTTTGTGCCATGTATAGATTGCAAAATTCAAAAGCAAGTATTTATCAAGTGGAATATTTATTATGGGAAAATACGAAAGACTTAGGACAGTCTGGTTGGGATGAATATTATGGATATGGTGTGCCTCATTTATCTTTAGCTATTCCAAAGAAAGCACCTAAAAAGGTGGAAAAAGTAAAGGCTACACAAAAATCATACAATAGTATAAAACTTACTTGGGCTAAACCATCAGGAGCATATGGCTATCAAATTTATAGATCAACAAGTAAAAATGGAAAATACACAAAAATAAAAAATATTAACTTGGCAAGTACATTAAGTTATACAGATAAAAATTTAACAACAAATCAAACATATTATTATAAAATAAGAGCTTTTAATAAAACAAATGGGAAAAAACTTTATGGAGACTATTCATCAGTAGTATCAGCTAAACCGTCTTTGTCAAAACCTACTCTAAGCTTAAGTAGTAAAAGTAAAAAAGCATATATTAAATATAGCAAAGTAGCAGGAGCAAGTGGTTATCAAATTTACAGGGCCAAAAGTAAGAATGGAACTTATTCCAATATAAAAACAATTACTAGTGGTAAAACAACTTCTTATACTGATAGTAAATTAACTAAAAATAAAATATATTATTATAAAGTTAGAGCTTATAAAACTATAAAAAATAAAAAAGTTTATGGACCATACAGCTCTGTTAAATATATAAAAATTAAATAAGTATAATTTAAATAAAAACTATAAAATGTTAAAATATAATCATTGCAATATTTAAAAGTAACAGGGAGAAAGACAATGAAAGATATAAAAAACAAGGGTTTTTTAAAAAATGAAAAAACAAATACTTTTACAGCAAATATAATAACTGTAAATGGAATATTAAGTGCATCTCAGCAAAAATGCATAGGAGAGGCAGCACAACTATTTGGAAACGGAAGAATTAAGTTAAGTACTTCTTTTACAATAGAAGTACATGGGATAGCTTATAAAAATGTAGATGCATTTTTAGATTATATAGGAAAAGAAGGTCTTGAAACGGGAGGTGTTGGTCCTAGAATAAGACCAGTAGTATCTTGTATAGGAAATGAATGCAGATTTGGATTAGGTGATACTTTGGGGTTATCAGATGAAATACACAAAAGAATTTATAATAAATATAAAAATATAGATCTTCCTCATAGATTTAAAATAGCTATTGGTGGATGTCCTAATGATTGTGCAAAAATAAATTTATGTGAAGTGGCAATATTAGCACAGCAAATACCTTATTTTAAGGAAGATATGTGCAAAGGTTGCAGTAAGTGTTCTATAGAGAAATTATGTCCAATGAATGCTTGTAAATTAGAAGATAAAAAATTAAATCAAGACAAGACAATTTGTAATAATTGTGGACGCTGTATAGATAAATGTCACTTTGATGCTATGAAAAAAAAATTAGAGGGATATAAAATATTTATAGGAGGAAAGGGAGGAAAAATAAAAACTGATGCCATAGCTTTAAATAAAATATTTACATCAAAAGAAGAAATAATAGAATTAATTGAAAAAATAATTTTATTTTATATGCAAAATGGTCAACCTAAAGAGCGTTTTGCAAAAACTATAGAACGTATTGGATTTAAAAAAGTTGAAGATATATTGCTTTCTGAATAAAATAACTATATTTAAGAACACAAAAAATACACTAAAATGGCTAAATACACGAGTTTAGCCATTTTTATTTTTTTTACATTAAAGTATAATATTAGATTATCGTCAATAAAATAAATCGTACTGAAGAAAGATGGAAAGCATAATGAATTTTAGTGGATTGATTAATTTACAAATTATGATGTTTTTATTAGTCATAATTGGCATTATATTGAAAAAAAGAGATATTATTACAGAAGAAGGTAAAAATGTATTGACTGATGTGGTTATAAATGTAATACTACCTTGTAACGTTATAAATTCTTTTTATATTGAATTTTCCAAGGAAATATTAATTAATGGAATAACAATTTTATTAGTATCATTTTTACTTCAATTTGTATGTACTTTTTTGAGTGCAACATTATATGAGAAAGTTGAAAAAGAAAGACGTACAGTTTTACAATATGCTACAGTTTGTTCCAATGCTGGATTTTTAGGAAATCCAGTTGCTGAGGGAATTTACGGTTCTATGGGACTTTTATATGCATCCATATATTTAATTCCTCAAAGAATTGTCATGTGGTCAGCGGGAGTTTCTTATTTTACAGAATCTACAAGTAAAAGAGATTTAATTAAAAAAGTAGTAACTCATCCTTGTATAATAGCTGTTGGCATAGGACTTACTATTATGATTTTTCAAATAAAGTTGCCTGTATTTTTAAGTGATACAATAAAAAGTATAAGTGGATGTACAACAGCCATGTCAATGATTTTAATAGGGAGTATTTTGGCTGATGTTGATATAAAAGATATGAAGTCAAAAACTATGTGGGCCTTTTCTTTGCTTAGGTTAATTATAATTCCTCTTATAGTTTTTATTGGTTGTAAAATAACTAATGTTCATTCATTAATAACAGGAGTTTCAGTAGTTTTAGCAGGGATGCCTGCTGGAAGTACAACAGCCATATTGGCATCAAAATATGAAGGAGATGCTGAATTTGCAAGTAAATGTGTAGTTCTTACTACTATTTTATCCATGCTGGCAATTCCTATGTGGTGTATAATATTATCTTTTCTTTAAGATACTAAATTAATAGAATTTATAGCTAATATATATTTATTATTAAAGGAGACATTATGGTAGATAGGAACAGATTAGTAAATAATTTTATAGAGATGGTAAAAGTTGATAGTCCATCAAAAAAAGAAAGAGAAATGGCTAATTGGCTAGTAAGTTATTTAAAAGAAAGAAATATAGAAGCTGTAATAGATAATGCAGGAGATAAAATTGGAGGAAATTGTGGAAATCTTGTAGCCTACATAAAAGGAGAGTCTTCAGAAAATCCCATATGTTTTGCAGCTCATATGGACCAAGTTATGCCATGTGAAAATGTAAAACCTATAGTAGAAGGAAATATAATTAAAACAGATGGAACAACTACCTTAGGTGCAGATGATAAGGGAGGTATAGCAGTTATATTGGAAGCTTTAGAAACTGTTTTAGAAAATAAAGTTCCTCACAGAGATATATATTTATTATTTACTGTTTGTGAAGAAGTTGGTTTAAAAGGTGCTAAAAATTTAAACTGTGCAAACTTACCTTGCAAAGATGTGATTATATTTGATGCAGGTGGACCAACAGGTATAATAACTTACAAAGGACCATCTCAAGAAAATATATCAATAACTTTCCATGGGAAAAAAGCTCATGCAGGTGTGGAACCGGAAAAAGGAATAAATGCCATAGTTGTAGCATCTCATGCCATAAGCAATATGCATATAGGAAGAATAGATGAGGAGACAACTTCTAATATAGGAAGAATAGAAGGTGGAGCAGCCACAAATGTGGTTACTGATAAAGTTACTTTTACTGCAGAAATAAGATCTCACAAAGAAGAAAAATTAGAAGCAGAAATTGCTCATATGAAAAAATGTTGTGAAGATGCAGCTAAAGCTTTTAATACAACATATGAGTTTAATCATGAAAACTCATATCCACGTTTTGAAGTTGATTCAGAAAGTTTTGTATTTAAATTAAGTGAAGAAGGACTTAAAAAAGCAGGAGTTGAACCAAAAGCCATGATAACTGGTGGGGGAAGTGATGCTAATATAATTTCTAGCTATGGTTATAGATGTGCTATACTAAGTTTAGGTATGTATCAAGTTCATACAGTAGATGAATATGCAAATATAGATGATATGTATAATGCAGCAAATGCCGCATATCATATGATGACTATATAATAAGATAAAAGACCTCTCATATTTGTGCAAGATATGAGGGGTCTTTATATTTAAAAACCACTATAAGTTTTAAATTAACTATTAAAGGAGTGGAAGAAATAAGTTTATCTAGATGATAAAATTAATAATTTAGTTCAATATTACTATTATCTTTAAGATAATCATTATCTTTCATATCTATATTGTTGTAAATAAAATCTTTTAAAACGCATATTGAATTAAGATCATATAACCAAACCCAGCCTGCTTTTTTGTAAGTGCCACCTTTTACATGGACATCATCAATAATTGGGAATTGTCCTTGTTTTACTGTATTTAAAGCACCATTAACATAGGCATTGGCACCTAAATCTAGAATTTGACTAGAAGTTAAGTTAGTTGAAAAATATGGAGATAATTTATCTAATATACCTTGATGATTAGATAGGGCAACTTTTTTCATATTGCTAAAAACAGACATTAAAACAGCTCTTTGTCTAGCATCTCTGTTTATGGCACTGTCTGAATATCTAATTCTAGAATAAGCAATGGCTTGATATCCGTTTAAAGTTTGCACACCAGGAGAAGTTATCAGCTTCATATCTCCTTTGTCTTCATAAGTACAAGTTTCATAAGAAGTAGGAATTATAGCATTTGTTGCATCAATTTCATGCTCTTTCACATCTACTTGTACACCGTTTAATATGAAAATAATATTCATCAAATTATCAAAATCTACAGTTATGTATTTATCCAGCTGGATATCAAAGTTTTCTTTTATAGTTTTAATTAACAAATCTTCTTTGCCCCAAAAATAAGCTGCATTTAGCTTGCCTTTTCCACTTCCAGGAATATTAACATAAGTATCACGAGCCAATGATGTAAGTTTTATATTTTTGTTTTTTAAATCAAGGCTAGCTATCATCATACAATCGGATCTATAGTTTGTTTCACCTTCTCGTCCATCAGTTCCTAGAAGTAAAATATTTGTTACAGAAGAAGTGTCCAGAATTTTAGATGTTGTTTCTTCTTGTTCTTTTGGAGCTTTTTTGTTAAGGGTATAAAAAAGTCCGCAAGGTATTCCTATTAATAAAATTAAAAGTATTATTGTCAGTCTTTTGTAGTTAAAGTCTTTCTTTTTCTTTGCCAAAATGATATTCTCCTTTAGTTTGTATGTGTAATTTTTCTTAATTTATATTATAAATTATCTGGAATATTAATGTAAATATATATAAATCTGCTGATTGAAGAATATCCACTTACTTTGGAATGCAAGGTAGTTGATATTCAAGAATTATTAGGTGAAACTAGAGTTATAGGGGAAGTTGTAAATATGAGTGTGGAGGAGTCTGTTTTAGATGATTATAGATATGGATAAAATGGAGGTAATATCATTTGATTCTTCATCTTCATCATATCGCCTTCTTGGACAAAAGGTTGGAAATTCATTTAAAGACGGTGCTAAATTAAAATAAGTAAAAAACTTACCTAAGAGAAGTTTTTCCTGGGTAAGTTTTTTATATTTTATAAAACTCTTTTAGCAACTACATAAGTATTATTCCAGTAAGAAGTTTCCATGTTAACTTTTACTATTTTTTTATTAGATGAAGATGCATGGATAAGTTGTCCTCCTCCAGCATATATACCAACGTGTGATACAGCTCCATTGTTAGGTCCATTAGTATCAAAGAATACTAAATCTCCTGCCTTTAAGTTACTTTTGCTAACAGTAGTACCGAATTTACTTTGTTCTACAGACGTTCTAGGAAGTGTTATATTGGCTGCATTTTTATATACATAATATATAAGTCCTGAACAGTCAAAAGAATTTGGTCCTTGAGCACCCCAAACATAAGGCTTACCTAATTGTTGATGAGCAAAGTCTAAAACTTTATCTACTGATACGCTAGTAGATGAATTAGATGATGAACTAGAAGAAGATCCACTAGTAGAAGGTTTTGTACTACTTAAGTAAGAAGTAGAAACATATCCTTCAACTCCATTTACACTTACTTTACTCCAACCATTGTTTGATGAATGAACAGTAACGGCTGTTCCTTTAGATAAAGTTTTTATAACTGAGTAGCTTGTACCAGGACCTTTTCTTAAATTTAATCCAGCATCAGGAGTTACATACATAGTAGTAGTTGGAGTAGAAGTTGTTTCGTTTGAAGTAGATGAATTAGTAGAAGGGTTTGTACTACTTAAGAAAGAAGTAGAAACATATCCTTCAACTCCATTTACACTTATTTTGCTCCAACCGTTGCTTGATGAATGAACAGTAACGGCTGTTCCTTTAGATAAAGTTCTTATAACTGAGTAGCTTGTACCAGGACCTTTTCTTAAATTTAATCCAATCTCAGGAGTTGTGTACATAGTGCTAGTTGGAGTAGCATTAGATTCTCCTTTTTCTAGATAATCACTACATATATAACCTGTTTTAGAATCGTATTCTACCTTCGTCCAGTTACCACTTTCAGATATGTAAGAAACTTTTACTCCCTTATCTAATATACCCATTGAGCTGTAATTTGTGCCAGCTCCCGTTCTAAAATGAACTCTAACTGTAGTTGTTCTTATTTCAGATGCATGGGAAGTTGTTGTATCCGATAGAGGTATGGCAACAGCTGTAGCCAGCATTCCTGCCATTACGTAATTTTTATTTATACTCATTATTATGTCCTCCTCAAAATGTAAATTTATATACGAGTATACATTTTTTGGTTTATTATTACATTGGATAGTATAACATAAATTATATATTTAAACATTAATTCCATCTATTTTTATACTAAACTATAACTTATTTATATAAAACATTATAATTTAGTATGTATTTATAGAATTTATTCCTCATTTCGGATTAATAAAGTTATACATTCTTCTACTTGTTCAAAATAAGTATTTAGAAAGTAAAAATCAAAGGACAAATCTTCATAAATTTTATCAAATAAAATATTATAGTCGTCACTTTCATAGATAAGAGCTCCATCAGATAGGATATTTATCATTAAATTAGAGTGATAATTATAATAAAAAACAACCATACCTTAGTAATTTCAATCTCTAAATGCTAAGGTATGGTTGTTTAGTTTGTTGCAAGTAGTTCGTATTATATTAATATTACGATTTATCATATGGAATTAGAATTAGATAATCAATAAATGTACTTATTAGTTATAAAAACTTGCCAAATTATTTTTTAACTGTCTCCATAAAATCTTCACAACTTTTCCTTATATTAAGAATAAGCACTCAAAAAGAAAGGAGAAAATATTTTGAGAGATAATGTGAAAGAAGTAATACTTAAAATTGAAGGTATGGTATGTGTTAACTGTGAAAATCTTATTGAGGATATACTTTTAGATAATAATGGGGTTAATAAAGTTGAAGTCTCATATACCAAAGGTTTAGCAAAAATAAATTATAATGAAAATAAGACATCTATAAATGATTTGATAAGAGTTATTTCTGAAAACGGATACAAAGTTATTGATTTTAGTAACGAAGTAAATGAAGATTTAAGTAATAAAAATAAAAAAAGTAAGAAAAGAGATATTGACTGCGCAAATAAAGATGAAGATAATACTTTTCTAATTATAATAATAATACTAGGTGTTATATTATTACTAAAAAAATTTGGAGTTTCAAATATTTTCAGTGTATTTCCAACGCCAAATGAAAATACAAGTTATAGTATGTTGTTTATCATAGGTTTGTTTACTTCACTTCATTGTGTTTCAATGTGTGGAGGTATTAATTTATCACAATGTATAAACTATAATGATACTATTGATAAAGGTACATTATCAACAATAAAACCTGCTTTTTTATATAACTTAGGCCGTGTGATTTCTTACACTATCTTTGGGGCCATAGTAGGAGGAATTGGTTCTATAATAAGTTTTACTGGATGGATGCAAAGTTTAATTCAGTTAATTGCTAGTATATTTATGATTATAATGGGATTAAATATGTTAAATATTTTCCCTTGGCTTAGAAAACTAAATCCTAGGATGCCAAAAATATTTGCTAAAAAGTTTAAGTCTAAAAATAATAATAGTCCATTTTTTATAGGGTTATTAAATGGATTTATGCCATGTGGTCCATTGCAAGCAATGCAAATTTATGCTATTTCCACAGGTAGTGTAACAAAAGGTGCTATTTCCATGTTTTTATTCAGCTTAGGAACAGTACCATTAATGTTTGGATTGGGCACATTAAGTTCTTACATGAGCAAAAAATTCTCTAATAAAATTATGAAGTTTGGAGCAATACTAGTTATTGTTCTTGGTTTTTCCATGTTTAATAATGCTTTAGCATTATCAGGAATTAATTTTTCTCAAGGTTCAGAAAATGATTCTGGAGTTAGGGCTGAAATACAAGATAATATTCAAGTAGTAACTACAAAGTTAAAAGGTGGAACATATGAACCAATTATTGTTGAAGTAGGAAAGCCTGTAAAGTGGAATATACAAGTTTCAAATGGTAGTTTAAATGGTTGTAATAATAAAATAATTATAAGAGAATATGAAATAGAAAAAAGTTTAGAAATGGGAGATAATATAATAGAATTTACTCCAACCGAGGCAGGAACTTATACTTATTCATGCTGGATGGGAATGTTAAGAAGTAAGATATATGTAGTTAATCCTGGACAAGAGCCTGAAATTTCAGAAAACTTACAAAATGGATTAGATACACTTAATAAAATAAATTCGAATTATAAAATATCTACTGATGAAGTTGCAGTAGCCAAAGTATCAGGAAATGAACAGGTAGTTAATATAAATATTGAAAATGGTAGATTTACACCGGCAGTAATAATAATTCAAGAGGGATTGGAAACTAAGTGGAGTATAAATAATACTGATAATAAAAGTATATCTCTAGCATTTCCTATTTATAATCAAGTAGTAGATATGAACAAGGGAGATAATGAAATTTATCTAATTCCAAGCGAAGACTTTACCTTTGCAGAAGAAAATTACAATTACTTTGGGTATGTGAAGGTTGTCAAAGATATTGACAATATAAATCTAGATGGAATTAAAGAGGAGGTAAAAAAATATAAAATTTCTGAGAAAGACTATTTATCTGTGAATAGTCAAGCAAGTTGCCACTAATTAGATTAAAAGTAGACAAAGGAGTTATATAATCATGAGTAAAAAGAAAATATTAATTGTAGAAGATGAAATAAAAATTCTAGAAGTTGTCACTTCATTAATGGAAAAACAAGGCTACGAAGTTTATCAAGCAGAAGATGGAAAACAAGCACTAAAAATATTTTATAACAATGAGATTTCATTAATTATATTAGATCTTATGTTACCTGATATATCCGGAGAAGAAATCTGTATGAAAATAAGAGAAAAATCTAGAGTTCCAATTATAATGCTAACTGCAAAAGTTGATGAATCAAATCTTTTACAAGGACTAGATATTGGGGCTGATGACTATATAACAAAGCCATTCAGTTTAATGGAATTAGTTGCAAGGGTAAAGGCTATATTAAGAAGAACATCAGAAGAATTAAATCCTTTATACAACTCATTTCAAAATGGAGATTTATATATAAATGTTGAAGCAAATATTATAAAAAAGAAAAATGAATTACTTAATCTAACCCAATCAGAATGGAAAATACTATTGTCTTTGATGAAATACCCCAATAAGGTATTTACTAGAGAAGAACTTATTCAAATAGCACTTGGAAGTAATTTTGATGGTTATAATCGTACTATAGATACCCATATAAAAAACCTTCGCCAAAAGATTGAAGATAATCCTAAGTCACCTGTATATATAATAACAGTATTCGGTAAAGGTTATAAGTTTGGAGGTGAATAACTTAATTGGAGCAAAGTATCAAAAGTAAACTATCCATATCTATAGCATTTATAGTTGTACTAACTGTTCTACTGATTAGTATACTTTCAAACTTGATTATAAAAAATGAATTTACTAAATATAAAGAAAAGCAACAGCTTGGAAAAATTGAAGAAATAGTTAATTCAATACAGGATCAATATAATATAAAAGAAAATAAATGGGACGAAAAAAATATTAATAATATAGGTATTTCATCATTAAATGAAGGATATATTATAAAAATTTACAACAAAGATAATAGTATATTATGGGATGCCAAAGTTGCTAATATGCAATTGTGTAAAGATATAATGGATGAAATATGCAAAGTTATGGAGAATAATTTTCAAGTTGCAAATGGTAAAATAATAAGTGAAAAATTTGAATTAACTAAATTTGGAAACAATATAGGAAATATGGAAATAGAATATTACGGTCCATTTTTCTTATCACAAAATGATTCTGAGTTCATAAAATCACTTAATTATATATTTATAGTTATTGGAATTGTTTCATTTATAATTGCTATTTGGGTCGGAAGTATATTATCTAAAAATATTAGCAAACCTATATCAAAGATGATAGGAGTAACTAAACATATTGCAAATGGAGAATATGAATATAGATTTGATAAAAATACTAAAATAAAGGAATTATCTGAATTACAGAACTCTATTAACCTTATGGCAGATTCAATTGAAAATCAAGAAAATTTAAGAAAACAATTAACTGCAGATATGGCTCATGAATTAAGAACACCATTAACATCAGTAAGTACTCATTTAGAAGCTATGATAACTGGGCTATGGGAGCCAAGTAATAAGCGACTGGAAAGTTGTTATGAAGAGTTAAATAGAATTACTACTTTAGTAAAAGATTTAGAAAAACTTGCAAATGTGGAAAATGGATGTTATAAATTACAAAAAGTTCCATTTGATATGTTTGAGTTACTAAAAAAAGTTTCATATAATTTTGAATATAAGATAAAAGAAAAAAAAATCAAATTTGAATTAATTGGTGAAAAACTTATTATTGAAGCAGATCAAGATAGAATATATCAAGTTATTACCAATATATTATCTAATGCAATCAAATACACTAATAAAGAAGATAAAATAACAATTAAACTGTATAAAGAATCTGAATATGCTGTATGCGAAATTATAGACACGGGAATAGGAATTTCACAAAATGAGCTTCCATATATTTTCGAGAGATTTTATCGTGCAGATAAATCAAGAAATAGAAAAACAGGCGGAGCCGGAATTGGTCTAGCTATTGTTAAATCAATACTTCAAGCACATAATGGAAAGATACAAGTAAATAGCCAATTGGGAAAGGGTAGCTCTTTTAAAGTGTTTTTACCTTTATAAATTGATAATTATATTTTCAGACTCATTTATTTATATAAAAAAATGAGAGCATAGCTCTCACCCTTTTGGTTCGTAATATATAACAATTACGAACTTAATTATATTATATATGATTAATCACGAAGTTAGCTAACAGAGCCTTTGTATTAATTTAGAAAATTTATATATGGGAAATCATTCTTTAGAAGAATTTATCTGTAAAGATAGACAAGGTGAATTAAAAGAAAAGATGAAAAATATATAATTTTTGTTAATTGTAACAAATGTTACAGAGGAATGAAAATAAAAAGTGTATTATAAATACACATTAAATAATTCTTTAAGATAAGCTAATTAGTTTGTCTAAGATTAAATAAATACATATAAAAAAGGAGAATAAAAAATGAGAGCTTTCGTAGATAGAGACGCTTGTATAGGATGTGAAGCATGCGTTGGAATGTGTCCAGAAGTATTTAGCATGGATGATGAATCAATATCAGTTCCAATGGAAGATGAAATAGCTGAGGATATATTAGAATCAGCCAAAGAAGCTATGGATAGTTGTCCAGTTGCAGCTATAACAATAGAATAATATAAAATATGACTTTTTAAAATTATTATTTTAAATTTGTAAAGAGTAAAAAAATTAAGGGCTATCATAGAATTGTTTTAATTTCTATGAAGCCCCTTTTTATATTAATTTCCAAATATAGCTTCTAATTCATATTGCATTGTATCATAATCTTGCAAGACATTGTTTATATAAAGCTGATCAAATTGATATGAAATAGTTTCATCATTTAATTTCTCATAAGTTACAACCCATAAATAATTTACATCATCATCATCTATTTCAATTGTTACTTTATCTTCATTATTATCTTTCCATTCAATATTGTGACCATAATAAAATTCAAGAGCCTCTTCTGTAGTATGAGTACAATAATCGTATTTACCATTTTTTATTATACTTATGGCATCTATTGAATCATCTGATGGTATAGCAAAAAGAATTAAAACAAATATTAAAAATATTATTACAACTACGCCTACAACTATGCCTATAATACCTGTAGTTTTTTTCATTTTTTTACCCCCTAACAATTATTCTTAATATATTTATCTGTTTTGGAGTATTTTTAAGTATTATCTTATGTTGAGGCTTATATTTACTTCTTATTAAATTTATGCTTATAAGTTAAAAATTATGAAATTATATTTTACTTAATATTAAATATTTAAACTTGTAACTATAAGTTTTAATTTATTTAAGAATTTAAAGTTGATCATTAGATACTCCAATAACAAAATAGTATTGAAAAGTATAATAACTATAAAAGCATAAACATAAGGATTAAAATTATAATTAATCGTAAATGGTGGCTCAATTAAATAAGCATAATTTGAACCAAGCTTATTGTTTATTATGAAAACTATCATGTGATATATGGTAGTAAAAATCATCATATCTCTAAGAGCCACATTAGTCATGCCTATTTTTCTTACGAAAAGTAAGTAAACAGCTCCCCATAATAAGAACAAATGCCCAATAAAATAAGAAAATTGAGTTATATGAGGAAAAGCAAAGGGGTCTGCTCCCACAACTAAAAGGGCACTTATGGAACCGAAAATTCCCCAATAAGCACCAATATTTAATAATAAGTTTATTTTAAATATTAAGCCTAAGGCTAATGCTAAAATTGCAACTCTACAATGATACAGAGGAAGTCCTTCTGTAAAAGGGTTATAATTTGAAATATGATACCAAGAATATAGAGTTATTTGTTGAATTAACAATACAAAAGCAACTATTAACTCAAAATTTCTGTTAACTTGTAATTTTTTAATTATAAGATAACTTATTAAAAAACCTATAATTAATATAAAAATATGCATCTTCCCAAAGGATGCAAATTTAGTGTTTTCAGGCACACTCCTGAAAAAGTAATTGAAAATATTCATTTTTTCTCCTAACTTAATAAAAATTTTATATAAAATACCTAAACAATAGTATAAAGGCAAAATGGAGAAAATACTATTAAAAAACCCTTTCATTTTTCTTACAATTTAGTAATAATAAAAAAATAGTTAGAATATGAAAAATCATATCAAACTATTTTTACTTATCTAGGACAAAGGGCAAAACATCTAGCTGTAAATCCTGTACCATTTTTTATTTTTGGGAAGGTACAAAAGATTACTGCACCTGTTGGCTGACATAAGTCATAAAGGCATGACCATATCTTCTGGTGTAAATGTATCTAGTGTTCTTTGATTTTTTACAAAATGAATAGGAGCATCAACATGTGTTCCATATTGAACAACTAATTCATAAGTATGAGTTGTAAAACCGTCTTTTTCTAATTCGTATAAAGTTGAAGTTTTTAAAGATGAAAAGCCGTGCCAGTGTGGTGTTTGGCTGCTAACTTCATGACTTAAATCAACCCATTTTCAAGTTTCATTTAATTTGTTAAGTTTATCTCATAAATTTAAATTACTCATATGTACCCCTTAATAATGATTTATACTATCTAAATTGTAGTATATAAATGAAGATAAGTAAAAATAATTTTAATTTATAATTGAGTTAAACTTTAATATTATAAAAGATGTTTAGAACAGAGGTTATATAGTGTATAATATAATAAATAGTTTAGTGAAGTATAAAAAAGAGGTGTAGCATGGAAAATTTAAAAGAAATAAGATGGAAACAAAGATTTGAAAACTTTGATAAATCATATAAATTATTAAAAAAATATTCAAATCAAGAAATAACAACAGAACTTGAAAGAGCTGGTATTATACAATTTTTTGAGATGACATTTGAATTAGCCTGGAAAGTTTTAAAAGATTATCTTGAATCAGAAGGCTATATGGTGAAAAGTCCAAGAGAGACAGTTAAACAAGCTTTTCAAATAGGATTAATAGATAATGGTCATATTTGGATAGATGCATTGTCAAATAGAAATTTAACTACTCATACTTATGATGAGGAATTAGCAACTAAAATGACAAGTGAAATATTAAATGCTTACCTTCCAGAATTAGATAAATTATATAACAAATTATCAGAGGAACTATAAAATGTTTGGATTATTAGATAGAGATATAAAATATATAAGGAAAGCCTTAGAAAAGTACGATGAAATTGAAAAGGCTGTTATATTTGGAAGTCGAGCTATGGGAAATTATAAAAAAGGATCAGATGTGGATATAGCTATTATTGGCAAAGATGTAAGTAGAAGTATTGTTTATAAAATAGAGGACTATTTAAATGAAGTTTACCCTTTGCCATATTTTTTTGATATTATTCATTATAATGAAATAACTAATGAAAATCTAATTAATCATATAGATAATGAAGGTAAGATTATTTATATAAAAAAATAAGAGCTTTTATCTTTACTTATAGCTAGCTTATGAAGTATAATGTATACATATAAATAATAGGCGATGGAGTTCGCCATTAAATGCTTAGACGCTAATGACTCCTACTCTTGAATATGAGGGTAGGAGTCTATTTTTTTGTCAAAAATAAAGGAGGTATGAGTATGATAATAGTTCTAAGTTTATTAATAATTGGGATTTTAGCTAATTACAGTGGATTAATAGCAGAAAAATTAAAATTGCCATCATTAATTGGCATGATGATAATAGGAATGCTTATAGGACCGTCTTATTTAAATTTAGTGCCACAAGGAACTTTAGAAATTTCTTCTACTATAAAAGATGTGGCATTGGTTACAGTACTTTTCATAGGAGGGCTGGATATAAGTTTAGACCAAATAAAGCAAATCGGTAGACCAGCAGTGTTACTTAGTGTAGTGCCTGCTACATTGGAAGGCTTTGTTATAGCATTTTTATCAATGAAATTTTTAGGATTTACTTTTATTCAGGGAGCAATCCTTGGGTTTATAATAGCAGCAGTAAGTCCAGCTGTATTAATTCCCTCAATGATTTCTTTAATTGATAGAAAAGTTGGACAAGATAAGGCAATTCCACAAATGTTACTCGTTGGGGCAAGTGCTGACGATACCATTGCAATTACACTATTTACCACGTTTTTAGGAGTTTATTTACAAAATCAAAAGGGAGAAAGTATATCAATTGTATCTCAATTAATATCCATACCAATTTCTATTTTTGCTAGTATATTGGTAGCTTTTCTTTTATTTAAAATAAGTGAGTTTGCTTTGAGAAAAGTAAAAAATGATTACATAAAAGTTGTAGTGGTCTTTATCATATCACTTATGATGAGATATGCTGAAAAAACTACTCATACACAGTATTTGAACTCACTGCTAGCTGTGATGATTTATGGATTTTTCATAAGAAATTATATGAAAGAGAGTGCTCAATTTATTTTAGATAAAATGAACAACATATGGAAATATGGCAAGTTATATTTATTTTCTTTCGTAGGAATGGCAATTAACCCAACTTTGGTAGGAGAGTATATTTATGTTGGGTTATTTATGCTTACTATATCATTAAGTTTCAGGTCAGTGGGAGTTTTATTAGCACTTACGGGCACAAATTTAAATTTAAAAGAAAGAATATTTTGTGTTATAGCTTATCTTCCTAAGGCCACAGTACAATCAGCAAAATCGTCAATTCCTATTCAAATGGGAGTTGCAGGAGGAGAAATAATGCAGGCAATTGCCATACTTAGTGTCCTTGTAACAGCACCACTGGGGGCAATTGGAATAAAACTTACAAGTGATAAATTGTTGAATAGAAAAGAAGATAAATATTTTGATGAAGTCATGAAATACTCTTAAAATTCTATTTAAAATGAAAAGGCAACTACTTAGAAAGAATCTAAGAAGTTGTCTTTTTGTTGATTGGCGCGAATTGATAAATTTATGGCGTATAATGATATTAAAATAAGTGAAAAAATAATTTATATAAAAAAACAAAAAACTTATAGAAAATTTATAGAGATATCAAGAAATAAAAATTTTACTATATAATAATGATAGATTTTATAAATAAAAAAGAGATAAAAAAATAAAAAGCTAAAGTTATTGACTAAATGATTTAGTTATATTAAAATTAGCTTACGACCGTTCGTAAGTAAGGAGGAGTTATGACTATAAATAAAATAAAAAAAGTGGCTTTAACTAAATTTATTGAGCAAGGATATGAAGGAACATCTTTGTCTGATGTTGCTAATGAAGTTGGGATAAAAAAGCAATCGATTTATTCTCATTTTAAAAGTAAAGAAGAATTATTTATTACTGTTATGAATGATGTTATAAAAGAGGAAAGTGAATACTTAGATTATTTTTTTGATAAATCATATGATAATCTAAAAGGTTATTTAGAAAAATTCATATTACAAATAAAAAAACGTTATGCAAAAGAAGAACAAAATAGTATGCAGTTTATCTTAAGAATGGCTTATATGCCACCTCTTCATTTAAAAGAAGAGGTTATAAATAATTTTAATATATATTTTTTAAAATTAGAAAATTTAATTAAGGATTTATTTTTAGAGGATTTATTTTTAGAGGAAAAAGCTAATATGGCAACGTTATCTTTTATGAATATGTTGAATGGTTTATTAGTTACACTCATTTATGGAGGGTGTGAAAGATTTGATTTAAAATTTAAAGCATCTTGGAAAGTATACTGGGCTGGGTTAAATAAAGAATAAATTTAAAGGGAGGATTTTATGATTATAAGAAATGTTGTAAAAAATGATGTAGAAAATATTGCAAAGTTGTATATTTCAAATTGGAAGGAAACATATAAAGATTTATTATCAAAAGATTTTTTAGAAAGTTTAAATGAAGAGTATGCTACAAATAAGTGGTTTAAGTATATTGAGGAAGGAAACTCTATTTTTGTTGTTTATGATGAAGAGGAGTTTTTAGGATTTGTAGCCAGTAAAAAAGATGATGATATAGAAAATTGTTGGTATTTAGATTCATTGCATATAAATAAGGCTTGTAGAGGAAAGGGCATTGGTACAAAACTAATTAAAAAAGTTGGTCAGTATGCTATGCATCAAGGATATGAACATATGAGTATTTGCATTGTCAAAGGAAATGATAATGCTAAGAACATATATGAAAGGCTGGGAGCAGTTCATTATAAAGATTTTATTGATGATTTTGGAGGTACTAAGTCAAATTCTCAAAAACTTATATGGAAGGATTTAAGTATTTTTTCTTAAATAAAAAGCTAAAGTCTATTATTTTGACTTTAGCCTTTTTAAATTAAATCGCATTTTTCTAATATAACATTTTCTATGAATTTATATTCATCTAAAACCCAGTCATTGAACCTGTCTAACCAATCAGTAAAGTTATCATTTCCTATGTATATTGGAGGAGATGATAAAACTTCTACTAAAAAGTATATATTATTTTTATCTGGTATAACTAAATCAACTTCTCTTCCTAATAATTCACATAAATCAAATTCATAGGAGGATAAAGTGCTGTAGTCAACAGGTTTATTTGTAAATCAAGCAATATCAATATCACTATTTTCTTCATCAAAAAATTCAGTTGCATAACTTCCAAATATATTTGACTTATAATCTTATTATATCATAAAGCCGGTATATTATAGATAGAATAAGGAAATTAAGAATTTAAAAACTTTACTATCTTTAAACCTAGCGTTATATTTTAGTTTATATCTTACCAATTAACTTTATAATAAGAAATTTTTTTGTTATCAAGCTTAGCTAATAAATTTGTTCGTTTATCATAATCTGAATGTGGGGCATATGAGAAATTATATTCATTGGAATGTTTGTCTGTAGTTATTAATTAATGCATTGAGTTTTATATACAAAGCTTTGAATATCCTTTTTAATAGTATTATCTAAATCTTTCTCGAAAGACTTTTCTTTTAATTGCTTGTTTAAATCTCTTATCTCATCATTTGAAATAAAAGATCCTTTTATAGTTGGGTCTATAATTTCTACTACTGTTTTTGCATCAAAATCAACATAGTCTACTACATCTTCTATATTTTCTATTAAAAATTCTAAGTTTTCTTGTGTAGAAATTTCATATGTTTTCCCATGCTTAATTAAATACTCTGATATTTGATAATCTTCATTCAATACTTTAAAAACTTCCCCAGATGGATCTAATACATCTTTGTATAAAGTTGCATATTCTATAAGTTGAATTTGTTTTATTAAGTTTTCTTTTTCTGTTAATTCACCGTAATTATTATTCAGAAATGCTACTAGACCAAAATCCCAGTTTGGGTCTAATATACCTTCTTTACGGTAACTCATATCATATGAGGACATACTTAAATTTTCATCTAAAGCCTTATCTCTAAGTTTTGTTAATTCTTTAATGCTTAAATCTTCCAATTCTATAATTGTGCTTTTTTTTTGCTTCATAATATATTCATATAATGTATCTTCCTTTATATCTTTATTATCTTCAAAACTAAAAGCTGCAGTTGAACATAAAGATAATGACAAGGATAAAATTAATGCAGTTACTTTTTTTATCACAAAGATATTCCCCCTTTTATCTTTTAATTATTAATAGTGTAACGTTTATGGAAATTATTGTAAAATATGCGAATTTAAGATTAAAATTTAATTTTAACTAATTATATATATGATAGAAACTATTTCAATATAATAACGTCATTATCTTGTAAGATATCTTTTATAAATTTACAATAATGTCTAAAGATATCTTACTATATAAACATAATTAATTAGTTTCTAAGCTATTAACTTTATGTTCTAGTTTTATTAAATTCTCTTCTAAAGAATTTATAGTAGAGAACATATATATAAATAAAACTGAGCAAAGCACAATTACAATAATAAGAGCATAACTTAGTTTTGTAACTTGGTTACTTATTTCTATTTTTTTGTTCATATCATCTACTATCCTTTCATTGTATAATAATAATTATCAGCTTTTCTAACAAATTCTCTATATTTATTATAATTACTTGTTATATATGTCCAAGCACCTGAAACAGTACCAATAGAGAATCCACATGCAATAACAGCATCCTTTATTGTAGTAGCTGATACTGCAAGGGCTGAAAGACCTATGTATGCTTTCATCATCAAAAGAGGTAAAATTAAATTCACTTAATTTTTTTATAACCATAAATTACCTCCCTAATGAATATATTTTTCTAAATAGTACTAATTAATGTGTATTATGACAAGAATTTAAGATTAATTAGATATAAAAGTTGTATTATATATTACTAAATATGTTGATATTTAAATCATAATATATAAAAGCTGAAATTATTAAATAGATTATAGAACAACCTAGGACATATATTTTAATAAATAAAATTAATATAATGCGAAATAATATTGAGGACTTAATAAATTAAAAGGTAGGGGGGAGCTATGAGGTGATCATTGTGTCAAAACATAGCCTTATAAAAAAATAAAGGGCGCTTATCAAAAGATAGGTGCCCTTGCTATTATTTAGGCATTAAAACTGTATCAATAATATGAATTATGCCGTTTGTTGCATTAATATCAGCAATAACAACTTCTGCATCATTAATAAATACTTTTCCATCTTTTATACTTATTTTAGCTTTTTCGCCATTTGCCATATCTATTTCTTGTCCATTTAAGTTAGCTGCATCTTGGGCAGTTACTTTACCATTAAAGACATGATAAAGCAATATATCATTTAGATTTTCCTTATTTTCAGGTTTTAATAAATTCTTCAAAGTACCAGTTGGTAAACTGGCAAAGGCATTGTCAGTTGGTGCAAAAACAGTAAATGATCCATCAACCTCAAGTGTATCTACTAATCCTGATGCTTGAAGTGCAGATACAAAAGTTTTAAGTTCTTTATGATTTACTGCTGTATAAACTATGTCAGCTGGATTACTAGTTGAAGGATTTGGGGCAGCAAATACTGATGATATTGGCATAAAAATAAATGATAATACTAGTAGAATAGATGTTACAATTATTTTTTGTTTTTTCATTATAAGACTCCTTTACTATGTATATATTTATATATATGTTTCCACTAAAAAAAGATAATATTTGTAGAAAATAAAAATCAATGAAAATTGACTAATATCAATGAATACATAGGAGAAATTCATTAAGTACAAAATTTGATTACAAATTATTACAAAACAATAAAAGTAGATGAAAATATCTAAACTTAAGCTAAAATTAAATTGATTAAAAATTTAATAAAAGGTAGATGGTTATAATGAAAAAAATTAAAAAATTTATATTGTTTAGCTTATTAAGTTTATGCTTAGTAAGTGTGGGATTTGTACCAACTTTAAATGGTGCCAATTCTTCTAACATAGTAAATGCAACAAGTATGACATCTACAGCAAGTTCATCAATGAAAGCATATAAAAAGTTTTTGAAAAAGAACAAATATGTCTATGGACCAGATAAATATTACAAAATGAATTATTTTGCTACTATTGATTTAGACAAAAATGGTGTAAAAGAACTTATAATGATTGATAAAAGTAATAGAGAAGTTACAGTTTATACTTACACAAATGGTAAAGTTAAATACTGTGGAAATATGTACGATAGAGGTATTGTATATATAGATAAAAATGGTAGATTAGCCAGAAGATTTAATAATTCAGGAGTAAAAATGAATTATTATTTAACACTTAACAAGAAAAAGCAATTATCTTTAGTAAGTTATACTTATGATAAAGCAGAAAAGAAATATTATAAGGAGACTGGTGTTGTAGAAAGTAGTGAAGATTATAATAGAAGTAAGATAAGCAAAAAAACATATAATAAAGCAGTTAAAAAATCAGATTTTGCTAAAAATGTTAGTAAACATTTAAATAATAGTTCTAATAGAGATAAATATTTGAAATAAATATAAAAAAGTGTATCAGTTAAAATAGATACACTTTTTTATTTTTTTGAAAAAATAGTTGAACTTTCAACTGATATAATTATGATATACTTAGACATGTGAGAAAATCAATTACATAATTAATTATTAGGAGGATTTATGATAAGAATATTAAAAACTGTATGTAGACTTATAATAGGATTTATATTTTGTTCTAGTGGAACAGTCTTGGCTGTAAATTCAAATTTGGGACTTAGTCCCTGGGATGTATTTCATCAAGGATTGTCAAAAATTACGGGTATTTCCATGGGGCAGGTGAGCATTTTTGTGGGGCTAATTGTTGTAATTGCAACGATTTTCCTAAAGTTAGAAATAGGACTTGGAACCATAGCAAATATGATTTTGATTGGAGTTTTTATGGATGTAATATCATACACTAAAATAATTCCAACAAGTCATAATTTTTTTGTAAGTCTATTGATGTTATTAGGAAGTTTATTTACCATGGCAATTGGCTCATATTTGTATATAGGTTGCGAGATGGGATGTGGACCTAGGGATGGACTTATGGTGGCCTTGGTGAAAAAAACAGGCAAACCTGTAGGCTTTATTAGATCTTGTATAGAGCTTGGAGTTTTGATTATAGGTTTTATTTTAGGTGGAAGTGTTGGAATTGGAACGCTAATAACTGTATTTTGCCTTGGGGCGTGTATCCAATTGGTGTTCAAAGTCTTAAGATTTGATGTGGGTAAAATAAAACATAAAAACATCAGAGAATGTTTTGTATTTTTTAATAAATGTATAAATGGATAATAAGGAGAAGAAAAAATGGAATTTAGAAAATCTACAAAAAATGATGTACCTAAAATAATGAATATTGTCAAACAAGCACAAAATTATTTTAAAGAGCAAGGTATAGATCAGTGGCAAAATAATTATCCCAATGAAGAAGTGATAAATGGTGACATAGAAAATGGAGATAGTTATGTAATGTTAAAAGATGATAAAGTTGTTGCAACGACTGTAATATCTTTTGATAAGGAAGAAACTTATGATAAAATTTATGATGGAAAATGGCTTAGCAATGGCGATTATGCTGTAATTCATAGAATTGCAGTGGACAATACTTATAAAGGGTTAGGTCTTTCTCACAAAATAATAAAATATACAGAAGATAAATGCAAAGAAAACAATGTTCACAGTATAAAAGTGGATACCCACGAAGAAAATATACCTATGCAAAAGTTGCTTACTAAAAATGGATTTGAGTATTGTGGAATAATTTATTTAGAAGATGGCGGCAAAAGAGTAGCCTTTGAGAAAAATTTCTAGAAAAAAGAAACTTAATTAAAGAAAAATGATGCTAAAATGTAATTTACAATACATCTCGCATAAAAACTATTATAAATTATGTTCATAATCACTACAGTGAAAAGATTAATTTGGATGATATATCTAGTCAAGTTAATTTGTCAAAGGGAGCTTGTTGTAGA